>Ga0114979_10000634_pt1 | contig 23087 bp, 22 predicted proteins | sample S_140625_EF_Meta_FD_87315 | JGI IMG/M metagenome (GOLD analysis project Ga0114979, IMG submission 87315) | Freshwater microbial communities from Lake Simoncouche, Canada to study carbon cycling - S_140625_EF_MetaG | ecosystem: Environmental > Aquatic > Freshwater > Lake | place: Lake...
CAGCCACTCGGGCAGGCCGCTGGCCTCGCGCGCCGCCTCGCGAAGCAGTCGTGCTGGCACGATCTGGCGCGGCTTGCCGCCAGCGAGAAAGTAGGTCGCCCAGGCGGCATCTGCGGGCGGTGCCTCACGCAGATAGTGAACCATCGCCTCGACCTTGTGCGAGGTCGATCCGGAGGCATCGAGGTCGGCGTAGAGCCTGGCGAAGGCCTTCATGCGCTCGACGCGCTGGAGTCGGTCCGAGCATCGACCTCGCCCTCATCGCCCTCGAATTGGGTGGGCAGGGCGCCGGCCTCGATGCCCTGTTCGCCAAGCCATCGAACCATGACCGCCACCTGCCCATGGGTCACGAAGACGCGCTGCGCGCGGCTTTCGACGATGGCCTGCTGCAACCCGGGCCAGTCGGCATGATCGGACAGCACGAAACCGCGATCGCAGGCGCGCCGTCTGCGTGCGCCGCGCAGCGCCATCCAGCCCGAGGCGAAGGCATCGCTCGGATCGGGGAATCGGCGCAGCCAGCTGGTGCCGGCGGCCGAGGGCGGCGCCAGCACCAGAGCACGCGAGAGTGCCTGACGGTCGGGCGCGGCGCGGGGCGCGTCACTCAGCAGGGCGGTATCGGGCAAGGCGATGCCGGTCGTGCGATAGACACGGTTGAGCGACTCGACTGCGCCATGGCAGACGATCGGACCGATGGACGCATCGACACCAGCCAGAATGCGCTGCGCCTTTCCGAACGAATAGCAGTACAGAACGCTCGCGCGACCGTCGGCGGCATTTGCCGCCCACCAGGCATCGATCTCGGCAAACACCTGCGACGGTTGCGCCCAGCGGTAGATCGGCAGACCGAATGTCGACTCGCTGACAAAGGTGTCGCAGACGACCGGCTCGAAGGCCTCGCAGGTCGGATCGGGCTGCAGCTTGTAATCGCCGCTGACCACCCAGACTTCGCCGCGATGCTCGATGCGCACCTGCGCCGAGCCCAGCACATGGCCGGCCGGATGCAGTGACACGCGCACGCCGTTGATGTCGACCGGCTCGCGATAGGGCTGGGGCTGAAGACTGATCGCGCCCAGGCGAGCTCGCAGCACGTCGGCGCCCGGCGCGGCCGCCAGATAGTGACGATGCCCGCTGCGCGCATGATCGGCATGGGCATGGGTGATCACCGCCCGATCAACCGGGCGCCACGGATCGATGTAAAAATCGCCGGCTTCGCAATAGAGACCCTGCGCCTGCAGGGTCAGCAGCGGCGGGCGGGCCGAGACGCTCATCGAGACCGGCTCATCGAGTCTTCCTCGCAGCGGATCATCGCGCTGACCACTGAAGCACCCATTCAGTAGCTGCTGCCATGACCCGAGACGATGATCCCGAAGCGCAGCACGCGATAGGCGACCCAGCCCTTGAAGCGCTTCCAGAGCGATCGGCGTTCGAGCTGCTCGCGCTCGATCGGCCTGCCGCCGTCCGCCATGGCAATCAGCAAATCGCCGCGCAACTCGGCGGCAAAGCCGGCATCGAAAACCACGACATTGGCCTCACGGGCAAGCAGCAGCGAGAAGGGATCGATATTGGATGAGCCGACTGTCGCCCAGTCATCGACCACCGCTACCTTGGCATGCAGAAAGCTGCGGTGATACTCGATGATCTCGATACCGGCGTCGAGCAGCGGCGGGTAAAGCGACTGCGTGGCCAGATGCGGCAAGGTGTATTCCATACGCCCCTGAAGCAGCAGGCGCACCGGTACACCGCGTCGCCGAGCCTCAACCATCGCCCGTCTGAATCTGCGCCCCGGAAAGAAATAGGCATTGGCGATCAGGACCTCATGCTTTGCGCCGCCGATCGCCTTCAGATAGGCACGCTCAATCGAACGGCGATGGACCAGGTTGTCGCGCAGCAGCAGCCCGGCGCGCAGGCCTCGACTGGCTTGACGCGACATGGCGGGCGTGAGGTGGGGCAGTGATGCGCGGGGCGGTAGCGGGTCAGAAGGCGTTGGCGGTGGATCGGACGACGAGTGCTGCTGCAGTTCGGTCGATGCCACCTGTGCCGGCAAAGCCACCTGACCGGTCACCTGCCGCCACAGGCGGGCAAGCGCCCGACTGACCTCCGGGACCAGTGGCCCGGTGAGGCGCACCGCATAGTCGAGCCGGGGAGACTCGAGCTCGCCGTGGTTGGGATCGAAGTCATCGCCCAGCAGATTGATGCCACCCACGAAGGCCACCGCATTATCGACGCACACCAGCTTGCGATGCAGTCGACGCAGATGCTCGCGATCGAGACTCAGGCGGCTGCGCACCGGCCCATAGGTCGCCACCTCGACGCCTGCCTGGGCAAAGCGATCGGCAAGTCCTGCCGCCAGGGCCGGCGTACCGATCCCATCAACCAGGACCCTGACCGATACCCCTCGCTGCGCGGCAGCAATCAGCGCTCCCGCCACTCGCAGCGCGACCGGGTCATCGGCGAAGATGTAGGTCTCCAACCCGATCGAAGTGCGAGCCGCCTCGAAGGCCACGACCAGGGCATCGAAATACTCACCACCCGAGCGCAGCAGCCTGAGCTGATTGCCGTCGCAGATCACCGGCTGAAAGCTCTGCAGAAGCGATCCCTGATTCGACTCGCTGATGGCCATCGACGCGGGCCTGTGGGCTTAGCGGCGCAGCGTGAAGTCGGCGACCAGCGGCGCGTGGTCGGACAGACGTGCCCACGACGGCCCGCGCAGGACACGGGCGCCCTGCAACGTAAAGCCGCGCTGATAGATGCGGTCCATGCGCAGCCACGGCACCAGCGCCGGGAAAGTGCGCGCCGATCCCATCACCTCGGAGACCTGCAGCGAATCGATCAGGCGGCGACTCAGGTGATCGCGCCAGTCGTTGAAATCGCCGGCAATCAGCAGCGGCGAGCGCTGCGGCACCTCGCGGGCAATCCAGTCGATGAGCGCATCGGTCTGGCGCTCACGGCTGCGGGCAAACAGGCCGAAGTGAATCACGAAGCAGTGAACATTGCGCTTGTCGACCCGCACCACGCAATGAAGCACGCCGCGCTTTTCGAGAGCATGGTCTGAAAAGTCGCGATTTTCCTTGCGCACGATCGGAAACCGCGACAGCAGCGCATTGCCGTGGTGGCCGTGCAGATAGCTGGCATTGCGTCCATAAGCCGACTCGAAAGTGTGCTTGAGGGTCGGCGATCGCGCCAGAAATTCGTCCTGCGGTTCGCCCGGCCATTGCTCGAAGCGATTGGCATGCTGCTCGTTTCGACCTTGGACCTCCTGCAGGAAAATCAGATCGGCATCCAGTTCATGCAGGCGCGAACGCAGCGCATGAACACTCGAGACCCGTCGCAGGCCGAAGAGCTCGCGGATCACCCCCTTGTGGATGTTGTAAGTCGCGACCCGCAGGGCGCCGGAGGGCGGCGTGTCGCCCGGGGTGGTCGGGGTCATGCCGGCCTCGAGCGGGCGGGCAGTTGCCGGATCGCCTCGACATTGCTCATCGAAAAACACATGCCGGCCGCCTCCTGCCAGGGCAGCCAGCGGTATTGCAGATGTTCGCGGGCGGCCAGGCGGATCGGCTCAGGCGCGGCAAGCCGCAATCCGAACACATGTTCGGTATTGCGGGTCACGCCCTCCGGATAACGGTGGCGCCACTGCGGATAGATCTCGTACTGATGCGAGATCTGCCAGTCCTGCAGCTGATGGCGGGCCACATCAAGCCCGGTCTCTTCACGGACCTCGCGGGCACAGGTCAGCAGCAGCGGCTCGTCGATTGAATCCTTGCTGCCGGTCACCGACTGCCAGAAGCCGGGGTGATCGGCACGCTCGAGCAGCAGCACCTGCAGATCGGCGGTGTGGATGACCACAAGCACCGACTCGGGAATCTTGTTGCCCATCTCTGCTGTCTCGTTGCGTGCCGGTCTGAGTCGTCGCTCGGGCGTCGGTCAGTCCGAGACCCGCCTCAGGCCTTGATCTCGGTGGCCCGCAAGCGGATGTGCAACTCGCGAAGCTGCTTTTCGTCGACCGGCGAAGGCGCCTGGGTGAGCAGGTCCTGGGCGCGCTGGGTCTTGGGAAAAGCGATCACGTCGCGAATCGATTCAGCACCCGCCATCATGGTCACGATGCGATCGAGACCGAAGGCAATGCCACCATGCGGCGGCGCGCCGTATTGAAGGGCATCGAGCAGAAAGCCGAACTTGGCACGTGCCTCGTCAGGACCGATCTTGAGCGCCCGAAACACCTTGCTTTGCACTTCTTCACGGTGGATACGCACAGAGCCGCCGCCGATTTCCCAGCCGTTGAGCACCATGTCGTAAGCCTTGGCGATGCAGCGGCCCGGATCGGTGGCCATGTAATCCTCGTGACCATCTTTGGGCGCGGTAAAGGGGTGATGGACCGCGACCCAGCGGGCATCCGCCTCGTCGTATTCGAACATCGGAAAGTCGACCACCCACAGCGGCTTCCAGGCGTTCTCGAAGAGCCCATGGCTGCGGCCGAAATCGGAGTGGCCGATGCGGACCCGCAGGGCACCGATCGCATCATTGACCACCTTGGCCTTGTCGGCGCCGAAGAAAATCAGATCGCCGCTGACCGCTCCGGTGCGCGAGAGCACCGCATCAAGCGCGCTGTCGTGCAGATTCTTGACGATGGGCGATTGCAGCCCGTCACGGCCCTTGGCGGCGTCGTTGACCTTGATGTAGGCCAACCCCTTGGCGCCATAGATCGCGACGAACTGGGTATAGGCGTCGATCTCGCTGCGCGAGAGTTCGGCGCCGCCCGGAATGCGCAAGCCCACGACTCGCCCGCCATCCATTTGTGCGGCGGCCGAGAAGACCTTGAAATCGACGTCGCGCATGACCTCGGTGAGGTCGGTGAACTGCAGCTTCACCCGCAGATCGGGCTTGTCGGAACCATAGAGGCGCATCGCCTCGGAATAGGTGATGGTCGGGAACTGGCCCGACAGTTCGACGCCCTGCTGCGTGCGAAAGATCGTACGGATCATCTCCTCGAAGATCGCGCGGATCTCGACCTCGTCGAGAAAGGAGGTCTCGCAGTCGATCTGGGTGAACTCGGGTTGTCGATCGGCGCGAAGGTCTTCGTCGCGAAAGCACTTGGTGATCTGGTAGTAGCGATCGAAGCCGGCGACCATCAGCAGCTGCTTGAAGAGCTGCGGGCTTTGCGGCAGCGCAAAGAACTGCCCGGCATTGACCCGCGAGGGCACGAGATAGTCGCGCGCGCCCTCGGGGGTGGACTTGGTGAGCATCGGGGTTTCGATGTCGATGAAACCCAGCGCGTCGAGATAGCGACGAACCTCCATCGCCACGCGGTAGCGCAGCATCAGGTTGTTCTGCATCGGACTGCGACGCAGATCAAGTACCCGATGCGTCAGGCGCGTGGTCTCGGACAGATTGTCGTCGTCGAGCTGAAAGGGCGGCGTCACCGAGGCATTGAGGATGACAAGTTCGTGGCACAGGACCTCGACCTGACCGCTGCGCAGGGCGCTGTTGTCGGTGCCCTCCGGACGACGCCGGACTTTGCCAACGACCTTGACGCAGAACTCGTTGCGGATGCGCTCGGCAGCTTCGAACATCTGCGGACGGTCGGGGTCACAGACCACCTGCGCAAGCCCGGTGCGGTCGCGCAGGTCGATGAAGATGACGCCACCATGGTCGCGGCGCCGGGCCACCCAGCCGAAAAGCGTGACAACCTGGTCGAGATGATCGAGTGAAACCTCGCCGGTGTAGCAAGTACGCATGCTCAGTGAATCTCCGCTTTGTTCAGGGGGGCGACTTGATTGCCCGGGGTCGCATTCGATCGGACCGGAGGCACGACCACGCCCATCGATACAACATACTTGAGGGCTTCATCGACGCTCATATCGAGCTCGACGGTTTCATCCTTGCGAAACATCAGGAAAAAACCTGATGTTGGATTAGGGGTGGTCGGCACATAGACCGACACCATCTCCGGGCCACCTGGCTCACCCGACGTCGAGGGCGACACACGTCGCCTGATTTCTTCGGCCGGAACACCGGTCAGGAATGCAATTGTCCAGCTGCCCTTGCGGGGATATTCAACCAGCAATGCCTTGCGAAAGGCATTGCCTTGTGGCGACAGCAGCGTATCGCTCACCTGCTTCACGCTCGAATAAATGGTGTTCACGATCGGGATTCGCGAGAGCACGATTTCCCACAGTCGCACCAGGCGCTGCCCGAGAAAATTGGTCGCGAGCACCCCGGTGAGGAAGACCACCAGCACGGTGAGCACCACGCCCAGACCCGGCAGGTTGCGACCGACCACCGCCACCCGCTGCCAGTTGGCCGGCAACAGCGACAGGCTCAGATCCATCGTGGAGATGATGGTGTTCAGCACCCACAGGGTGATGCCGATCGGCACCCAGAGCAGGAGGCCTGTGATGAAGTAACGGCGAAACATCAGATGACTCGCTTTTGGAAATCGTGAGGCCGCCCTGGCGATGAGCGGAACATTCAGGTGGATGCCGGTTTGGGCGCAGGGGCAGCCGGCGCAGAAGACGAATCGCCAGAACCCGAGCTTGAAGAGGCCGAAGCGACAGGGGCAGCCCCGGTCGAGGCGCCAGCGCTGCTGTCTGTCGACGAGGCGGCGGGGGTGGTCGAACTGCCTTCGCCCTCGGACTTGCTGCCTTCGGACTTGCCGGACTTGGACTTGCCTTGATCACGAAAATCGGTGACATACCAACCGCTGCCCTTGAGCTGGAAAGACGGCGCGGTCAGCTGCTTGCGAAAGGCATCGGCACCGCAAACCGGGCACAGGGTGAGAGGTGCATCCGAAAACTTCTGGATCACGTCCTTGTCGTGGCCGCAGCTCGCGCAGCGGTAGGCATAGATCGGCATGATGGTCCGCGTTCTGGTCCGGCGTGGTGATTCCCGACCGCCGAGATACCTGGAGACGAAGGGCAGCGGGGGGAAGAAGGAAAACCCGAAATTATAGGACGGATTTCCTTCGGCCGTGCTGTCGGGTGCGAGGCAATGCCCGCGCCGACGACCTCAATGCCGGACCGGCCGGCGCGCGACCGGCCCTCGCATGCCGGCAACGCCGGATCAGTCGGGCTCGACGCCAGCGACTTTGAGCGTGCTGCGGAAGCTCTCGAGCTGCTCCTTGACCAGAACGCCGAGCTGCTCTGGCGTCGATCCGGTGAGCTGAAAAGCCTGCTGACCCATCGCCGCCTGTACTTCGGGCTTGGTCATGGCGGCATTGAACTCGCGGTTCAGACGATCGACGACTTCGCGCGGCATCTTCGCCGGACCGAAGACGCCGGCCCATGAAATCAGCGAGAACTTGGGCATGCCTGCCTCGGCGAGCGTCGGCACTTCAGGAAGGATCGGGCTGCGCTTGTTGAGCGTGACTGCGATCGCGCGTAGCCGCCCGTCCCGGATATGGCCTATGGTGGTGCCGGCCGATGCCACCATGAATTCGACCCGGCCGGCGATCAGGTCGGTGAGGGCCTGCGGCTCGCCCTTGTAAGGCACATGGACCATCTGGATGCCGGCCAGCGAAGAAAACAAGGCGGTGGAGACGATGCCGGTGGTGTTACCGGTCGCGTAGTTCAGCTTGCCGGGATTGGCTTTGGCATACGCCACGAACTCGGCAACCGTCTTGGCCGGCACGCTCGGATGCAGCAGGATGAAGAAGGTGTAGCGACCGATATCGGAGATCGGTGTGAAGTCGGTGACCGGATCGTAAGGCGGGTTCTTCTTGAGCGCCGGCGCGGCCGACATCGGGCTGTTGGTGGCAAACAGCAGGGTGTAACCGTCGGGGTTGGAGCGCATGACTTCGGTGGCCGAGATGGCACCATCGGCGCCGGCCTTGTTTTCGACCAGCACAGGCTGGCCGAGCGAGGGGGCAATCGCGCTGGCAAACACCCGGGCGATGGTGTCGGTGGCCGCGCCAGGTGGAAAGGGCACCACCATCTTGATCGGCTTGTTGGGATCACTCTGGGCCATCGCCGTGGTGGCAAAGAGCCCGAGCAGGGCACCGATCCATGCGGCGGCCGCCGCGGTTTTCATCGATTTCATCGAATGTCTCCTTGTGATCGAGGCAGGCATTGACGCCTGGCTGATGAACTTGTCGGTTTTGTGGTGTGCTGCACGATGACCCGGCAATGCCGGCCCGGATTCAGAATCCGGCCAGCACCACCTTTCCGATGGTCTTGCCAGTCTCGATCATCGCATGAGCCGCACGCAAACCGGCGGCATCGATCTGTCCCACAGTCTGGGCATGGGTGGTGACGATCATGCCATCGTCAACCAGCGCCGCGACTTCGTTAAGCAAGCGACCCTGCTCGCCCATGTCGGCCGTCTCGAAACCCGAGCGGGTGAACATCGCTTCCCAGTGAAGTGAGGCGCAGCGCGCCTTGAGCAGCCGTACATCGATCATGTCGGGGTCGTCGATCACGCAGACCCGGCCCTGCGGCGCAATCGCGCGGGCGATCTCGGGAAAATGCACATGGGTATGCGAAACGCTGAAAATGCGCTCGACCCAACGGATGCCGGCCTGCTGCAGACCCTGAGACAGCGGTTGGGAGTGATCGATGACCAGATGGGCACCCAATCGCTCAGCCTGCGCGCGGGTCTCAGGACGCGAGGCGGTTGCGACCACCTTGGCGCCGGTCAGGCGCCGTGCAAGCTGGATGGCGATAGAGCCCACGCCACCTGCGCCGGCGGTAATCAACAACGTGCCGGCATCGTCAGGGCGCCCGATGCGCAGGCCGAGCCGGTCGAAGAGTGCCTCCCAGGCGGTGATCGCGGTCAGCGGCATGGCTGCAGCGTGAGCGAAATCGAGGGTACGCGGCTTGTGCCCGACGATGCGTTCATCGACCAGATGCCATTGCGCGTTGGTGCCCGAGCGAGACCGCGAGCCGGCGTAATAAACCTCGTCGCCGGGTTTGAAGAGTGTGACAGCCGAGCCGACCGCCTCGACCACGCCGGCGGCATCGAAACCCAGCACGCGCAGCCCACTCGCATCGGGCGCGACATTGCGCCGCACCTTGGTATCGACCGGATTGACCGACACCGCATGGATGCGCACCAACAGGTCACGACCGGCGGCGACCGGCTTGGGCAACTCGAGGTCGATCAGGCACCCGGGATCGGTAACGGGCAGGCATTGACGGTATCCGACGGCTTTCATGACAGGTATCTCAAGGAAAAATCAGCGTTGATCGGGAGTAAAGCGGCGAGTCAGCCCCTGCCAGCATTGCCAGTAATCGGCTTGCAGGGTGGGCAGGGCCAGCGCCTGGGCGGTCGGATGCAGCACGGCACGGCTCTCGAACATGAAGGCCATGGTGTCGCGAATGATCTGGGGCGTTGAGGTGTCGGCTGCGATTGCGCGCTCGAAGGTGGCGGCGTCGGGCCCATGACCCGCCATGCCGTTGTGAAGGCTCGCACCACCCGGCGCGAAGCCCTGCGCCTTGCCGTCGTATTCGCCCTGGATGAGACCCATGAATTCGGAGGCGATATTGCGGTGAAACCAGGGCGGGCGGAAGGTGTCCTGCATGGCCAGGATGCGCGGCGGAAAGATCACGAAATCGAGGTTGTCGACACCCGGCGTATCAGAGAGCGACTGCAGCACGAGAAAGATCGACGGATCGGGATGGTCGAAGGAAATCGAGCCGATGGTATTGAAGTGCCGAAGGTCGTAGCGGCAGGGCGCATGGTTGCCGTGCCAGGCGACCACATCGAGCGGCGAATGACCGATCGCAGCGGCCCACAGCCGACCCTGAAACTTCTGGACCAGCTCGAAATCACCCTCGCGATCTTCAAAGGCCGCTATCGGCGTGAGGAAATCACGCGGATTGGCCAGCCCGTTGGATCCGATGGGCCCAAGATCGGGCAGGCGCAGTGGGGCGCCGAAGTTTTCGCAGAGATAGCCGCGAACACCCGACCCGGTCTCATCGGTCAGGTCGACGCAAAAACGGATGCCGCGCGGAATGATCGCGATCTGCTGCGGCTCGAGACTGATCAGGCCGAGTTCGGTGCGCAGTGTGATCGCGCCCTGTTGCGGGACGATGAGCATCTCGGCGTCGGCATTGAAAAAGAAGCGGCCTCGCATCGAGCGGTTGGCGACATAGAAATGGATGGCACAGCCGCTGAGCGCGGCCGGATCACCGTTGCCGGCCATGGTGAACAGGCCGTCGATGAAGTCGGTAGGCGCCTGCGGCACGGGCAGAGGACTCCAGCGCAGCTGATTCGGCGGGGTCTCGAGAGCTGCTGCCGCACCGAAGACACCCACCAGCGCGCCGTCGGCAATCCGCTTGAAAGGCGCATGCACCGACGCTGGCCGAATGCGATAGAGCCAGCTGCGCCGATTGTCGGCGCGCGGCGCGGTAAAGGCGGTGCCGGAGATCTGCTCTGCATAAAGACCGTAAGGGCAGCGCTGCGGCGAATTGCGCCCCAGCGGCAAAGCTCCCGGCAGGGCCTCGGTTGCAAACTCATTGCCGAAGCCCGACTGATAGCCAGGCCCGGCAAACCGTGGCTCGCGCGCGCTCACGCTCAAAAGGGAATGTCGTCGTCCATGGCGTCGAAACCGCCTGGGGCCTGCGCAGGCTTGCGGGCAGGTGCCGAGCCGCCGCCGCGCGAGGCCGGTGCACCGCCACCCGAGCCACCACCCGAGCCGCCGGCATAGGACTCTCGGCTGTAGCCACCGCCCTCGTCTGCCGATGAGCCACCCCCCATGCCCTCGCGCGAGCCGAGAAGCTGCATCTCGGAGGCAATGATCTCGGTGGTGTAGCGGTCCTGGCCTTCCTTGTCTTGCCATTTGCGGGTCTTCAGACGCCCCTCGACATAGACAGACCGGCCCTTTTTCAGGAACTCACCGGCAATCTCTGCCAGGCGGTCGTAAAAAACGACGCTATGCCATTCGGTTTCTTCTTTCTTTTCGCCGGTCGCCTTGTCTTTCCAGTTGCGGGTGGTGGCGATGCGCGCATTGCAGATGGCGCCACCGTTGGGCGAATAGCGGGTCTCGGGGTCTTTGCCGAGATTACCGACCACAATGACCTTGTTCACCGATGCCATCTTGATGTTCTCCTGGGGTGGGACGCGCCGTGCATGAGGCGCTGAAGCAGAGCGTGGGGAAGGGGCGTTGCCGGGGCTGCCGGAATGCCCGAAGCCGGCCTGTAGCTTACTCCAGCCATCGCGTCCGACACTCGGCCAAAACGCCTAGGACTGAGGTGCCGGCGCAAGGCACGCTTGTTCTATAGTAGCGGGCTGACCATGCCAAACGACCCGCTATCGGTCATCCGCATTCGCGGTGCCCGAACCCACAATCTCAAGAACATCAGCCTGGAGCTGCCGCGCAACCGGCTGGTGGTGATCACCGGTTTGTCGGGCTCGGGAAAGTCCTCGCTCGCCTTCGACACGCTCTATGCCGAGGGACAGCGGCGTTATGTCGAGTCGCTGTCGGCCTATGCACGACAGTTTTTGCAACTGATGGAAAAGCCCGATGTCGACCTGATCGAAGGGCTGTCACCGGCGATTGCGATCGAGCAAAAGGCGACCAGCCACAATCCGCGCTCCACCGTCGGCACCGTCACCGAAATCCACGACTACCTGCGGCTGCTCTTTGCCCGGGTCGGCACGCCCTACTGCCCAGACCATCCCGATCAGGCGCTCGAAGCGCAGAGCGTCTCGCAGATGGTCGATGCGGCGCTGGCACTGCCGCCGGACACCCGGCTGATGGTGCTCGCGCCGGTGGTCGCCGATCGCAAGGGCGAGCATGCAGATCTCTTCGAGGACCTGCGCGCGCAGGGTTTCGTGCGGGTTCGGGTGCGCACCGAGGGCAAGCCGGCGCGTCTTTATGAACTCGACGACCCGCCCCGGCTCGGCAAGACCGCCCGCCACAGCATCGAGGTGGTGGTCGACCGGCTGAAGGTGGCACCGGCTGCGCGTCAGCGTCTGGCCGAATCCTTCGAGACCGCCCTTCGCATCGCCCAGGGTCGCGCGATTGCCGCCGAAATGGACAGCGGCCACGAACATCTCTTTTCGAACCGCTTCGCCTGCCCGATCTGCAGCCATGCCCTGTCAGAACTCGAGCCGCGCCTCTTTTCGTTCAACAATCCGATGGGCGCCTGCCCGCAGTGCGACGGCCTGGGCACGGTGCAATTCTTTGACCCGGCGCGCATCGTGCTCTTTCCCAATCTGGGGCTGGGCGCCGGCGCCATCCGGGGCTGGGACCGGCGCAACGCCTTTTATTTCCAGATGCTTCAAAGCCTCGCGGCCTTCTACGACTTCGACATCGAAACCCCCTTCGAGGCTTTGCCCGAAAAGATCCGCAGGATCGTGCTCCATGGCTCGGGCAAGGAGCGCATCCCTTTCGTCTATCTGAGCGAGGCTGACGGCACCTCGATCCGCGAACATGCCTTCGAAGGCGTCATCCCGAACTTCGAGCGGCGTTATGCCGAAACCGATGCCGCACCGGTGCGCGAGGAACTCGCCCGTTATCTCAACACCCGAACCTGCACCGTCTGCCACGGCTCACGCCTGCGTCCCGAGGCACGCAATGTCCGGGTGGGCGTGCGCGGCAAGGATGAGCCGATCTGGACGGTCTCGGGATGGACGCTCGGGCAGACCCGCGACTGGTTCGAAAAGCTCGAGCTGCCCGGCTCGAAAGCGGTGATCGGCGAGCGGATCATCCGCGAGATCGGCAACCGGCTGCGCTTTCTGGTCGATGTCGGCCTTGACTATCTGTCGCTCGAACGATCGGCTGAGACGCTCTCAGGCGGCGAGGCGCAGCGCATCCGGCTGGCCTCGCAGATCGGCTCGGGCCTGACTGGCGTCATGTATGTGCTGGATGAGCCCTCGATCGGTCTGCACCAGCGCGATAACGACCGCCTGATCGGCACACTGCGCCATCTTCGCGACCTGGGCAATTCGGTGCTGGTGGTCGAACATGATGAAGACGCGATTCGCGCGGCCGACCATGTCATCGACATGGGCCCGGGCGCAGGCGTGCACGGCGGCGAGGTGGTCGCGCAGGGCACGCCCGACGAGATCGCCGCCAACCCGGCATCGCTCACCGGCCGCTATCTGTGCGGTGCGCAGGCAATCGCGGTGCCGGCCGCGCGCAGGCCCTGCAGCGAGCGACAGCTGGTGGTGCGCGGCGCGCGCGGCAACAATCTGCGCAGCATTGATGTCGCGATCCCGGTCGGGCTGCTGGTCTGTGTGACCGGCGTCTCGGGGTCGGGCAAGTCGACCCTGATCAACGACACCCTGCATCTGGCGGTCGCGCGCCACCTCTATGCCTCGCAGGCACAACCTGCGGCGTACGACGGCATCGACGGTCTGGATCATTTCGACAAGGTCATCAGCGTCGACCAGAGTCCGATCGGGCGTACGCCGCGCAGCAATCCGGCAACCTACACCGCGCTCTTCGGGCCGATCCGCGAGCTGATGGCCGAAACACCGATGGCGCGTGAGCGCGGCTATGGGCCGGGCCGGTTTTCGTTCAATGTGAAGGGCGGGCGCTGCGAGGCCTGCGAGGGCGACGGCGTCATCAAGGTCGAGATGAATTTCTTGCCCGATGTCTATGTGCCCTGCGATGTCTGCCACGGCCGGCGCTACAACCGCGAGACGCTGGAGGTACGCTACAAGGGCCGCGACATCGCCGAGGTGCTCGACATGACGGTGGAGGCGGCCCATGCCTTCTTTGCGCCGGTGCCAACCATCGCCCGCAAGCTGCAGACCCTGCTTGATGTGGGGCTGGGTTATCTGCGACTGGGACAGAGCGCGACCACGCTGTCGGGTGGCGAGGCACAACGTGTCAAGCTCTCGCTCGAACTGTCAAAGCGCGACACCGGGCGCACGCTCTACATCCTCGATGAACCGACGACCGGGCTGCACTTTCAGGATATCGCTTTGCTGCTGAAGGTCATCGGCACCCTGCGCGACCATGGCAACACGGTGGTGGTGATCGAACACAACCTCGATGTGATCAAAACCGCCGACTGGCTGATCGACATGGGGCCGGAGGGCGGCGCTGGCGGTGGCACGGTGGTCGCCTGCGGCACGCCCGAGACGATCTGCGCAAACCCTGCCAGCCACACCGGCCGCTATCTCGCGCCGATACTGCGCCGCGGGGGTGTCAAGCCGGCAGAGGGCGCCGACGCCGCCCCGGTAGGGTTCAGAATCTGAGAGCGACCCCAACCGGATCACCGACCCGTATCGTCCCATCGAGCCCGCCGGTGAGGATGCAGTTCTGTCCGAAGGTGAGCGCGCCTCCGAGCTTGGGGTCAGCGCGAAACGTGGCAAGCACCTGCAGCACACCCGGCTGCTGGCGTCCGGTGCCCTGATCGACCTCGGTAACCGTGCAGCGGGTGCAGGGCTTGACCGGGCGCAGCGTCACCGGCGCCTCGCCAGTCTGGCCAACCTTGAACTCGACCGCGTAGTCCTCCTCGAACGGCGCCAGGCCATCGATGACGATGTTTGGTCGAAAGCGCTGATGCGGCGCGGGTGGCAGGCCGGCCCTGACCAGCCGGCGATCGAGATCGTCAAGCGATGCCCTCGAGATCACCAGCAGCGGAAAGCCGTCGCTGAAGCGTGTGAGCGCACCTGGCTTGCCGCTGGCATCGCCGGTCCAGTTGGGGCTGGCCGCACGGGGGTTGTCGGCATCGAAGCGCAGCAGCCGCACCTTGCGACCGAGATAGTCGCTGAACCAGGCGCGTGCCTCGATGCCCTCATCGAATCCGGCGCAGCGGTCGTCCCAGCAACTGGTGGCACGCCAGGTGCCGCCGACGCCGTTGACCTGCAAAAACGGCATCCCGGGTGCAAAGACGCGCAGTCCGCCATCGATGCGGGCGGTGCGCACCAGTGCAAGCTTCGGCTGATCGCGCTGTGTGATGAAGTCGTCGTGTTCATCGACCAGCATCCAGCGGCGATCGTCGATCGGACCGAGCGCATCGAAGCGCATCGTGTCGGTCGAAATGCCGGCGCAGGACTTGATCGGATAGGTATAGAGCGCTGCGATTCGCGGGGTCATGGACAATTCAGGAACAGGTCAGGGGCGGGTCAGGGACGATAGGACGAAAATTTCTCGAGCACCCGATCCATCTCCTGCGCACTCAGCAGCGCCGGAGCGCCAAGCTGAAGGGTCTGGGCATAGGTTGCGGCGAGCCACTCGAGTTCGATGGCGAGTGCAAGCGCCGCCTCGAGCGAGGCGCCGATCGCGAGCATGCCGTGATGGGCCATCAGGCACGCCCGTCGATCGGTCATGGCCGCCAGTACATGGTCCGACAGCGCCTGAGTGCCGAAAGTGGCATAAGGCGCGCAACGGATGTCATGTCCGCCGGCCAGCGCGACCATGTAGTGAAAGGCCGGGATGCCCTCGCGCTGGATGCGCGGCAGGCAGGCGAGCGCGGCGCAATGCGGTGCATGGGTATGAACGATCGCCTGCGCGTCGGTGCGATGCGCGTAAAGATCGTGATGGAAACGCCATTCGGATGAAGGACGACGCCGGCCATCGATCACCGGCTCGGCGGGCGTCCTGAGCGGCCGCGGCGGGGGAAGGGATGTCGCCAGACCGGGCTCAACAACCGACATCCAGACGATGTCGTCGAGCGTGCACTGATCGTAGGCCAGCGCACTGGGCGTGACCAGAAAACCGTCGCGACTGCCGCGATGCCAGCGCATTGAGACATTGCCGGCGCTGCCGTGGTTAATGCCATGCCCGGTCATCGAGCGGGCCAGCTCGATGATGGACTGACGGGCCTGATCTTCGGTCATGACGCTGTCCTGGACGCCGCCAACGCGGTCAGCACCGCGGCAACGCCCGCCTCGCTGGCCGCCACCATGCCATGCTCAGTCAGCAGCGCGTCGACCAGCCGTGCCGGCGTGACGTCGAAGGCCGGGTTGAAGCCGACCACACCGTCGGGGACGAGCTGGACCTCCTGCAGGCGACCGTCAGCCGCACGTCCGGTGACGTGAGTGAGTTCGCGCGCGCTGCGGGTCTCGATCTCGATCGCCTCGCCGTCGGGCGAGGCAGGGTCGATGGTCGGACTCGGACAGGCGACCCAGAAGGGAACACCGGCATCCCGGGCGGACAGCGCCTTGAGAAGGGTACCGATCTTGTTGGCAACGTCGCCATTACGGGCCACACGGTCACACCCGACGATCACCGCATCGACCCGCCCCTGGCGCATCAGCAGACCGCCGGCGTTGTCGGCCACGACAGTGCAGGGCACCCCCGCGTCGGCGAGCTCCCAGGCGGTCAGGCTGGCGCCCTGGTTGCGGGGGCGGGTCTCGTCAACCCAGACATGCAGCGGCACGCCTGTCCGGTGCAGGGCATAGATCGGCGCGAGCGCGGTGCCGTGTGCCACGGCGGCCAGTCGCCCGGCGTTGCAGTGGGTGAGCAGCTGCAAGGGGTTGCGCGCATCAACCGGTCGGCCCACCGCTTCTCGCTGGGCGACCCGTCGGCGCAGAGACTCGGCGCCATGCTCGCCGATCGCCCGGTTGATGGCGACATCCTCATCGGCGATTGCGCAGGCCTCACGCCAGGCGATCGCCCAGCGCTGTCCGGGCGATGCCGAGGCGACCTTGGCACGCAGCCGATCGAGCGCCCAGCGCAGATTGACCGCAGTCGGGCGAGTCGCCAGCAGCATGGCGTGCGCGGCATGCAGTGCAGCATCATCTGACGCTTCGCGCAGCGCCAGCGCAAAGCCGAAGGCGGCCACCGCGCCGATCAGCGGCGCACCTCTGACCTGCATCGATGTAATCGCGTGCGCGCAATCGGCGGCATTGCGCAGCACGAGCTCGACCTGATTGAAAGGCAATCGGGTCTGATCAAGCGTGACAGCAGTATGGTCGGCACGCGCCACGAGTGTTCGCACAGGCATATCGGGAAGCGAATCGGGACGTCTCTCGGGCGACACGGCGGCACTCATCGACAGGGGAAGCGCAACAAGTAAAGCGGGACAGTCGCGCGGAAAGCGCCCTCAGTCAGTCTCCAGACTTACGGCACTATTGAACCACGACCTTCAGCCGGTTTGTTCCGGTTTGGTGCGCAACAGACCAGCGGTCCGTAGCACAATAGCGGCATCCTCTCTCAGCGGACAATCGTGCAATCACCCGTCCCCTTCCCTTCGGCAGGCGCACAGGCTCCCGCCGGCCCGCTCGCAGACCCGGCATCGCTGCCCGGGCCGCGGGGACTGCCGCTGATCGGTTCGCTGCATCGCTGGGATGCCTCGCGCGCTCACCTGCTGCTTGAGCAATGGGCCCGCGAATACGGCCAGATCTATCGCGTCAAACTCGGCCCCTTGCCGATCATCGTGATCTCCGAGCCGGATGCCATGATGAACGTGCTGCGCGAGCGCCCGCACGACTTTCGTCGGCACTTCGCGGTGCGGCCGATCTTTCGCGAGATGGGCATCGATGGGCTGTTTTCGGCCGAGGGCGACGATTGGCGACGTCAGCGTCCGCTGGTGATGCGCGCGCTCGACCCGAGCCATCTGCGCCAGTTCTTCCCGGTCATCGTGACCGCTACCGAGCGACTGCAGGCCCGCTGGCTGGCGGCGGCAGCCGCCGGTGCACCGGTCGATGTGCGCGCCGACCTCACCCGCTATACCGTCGATGTGACCTGCTCACTCGCGTTCGGCACCGATGTCACCACCCTGTCGCGTGAAGAAGCCGACCCGCTGCAGCACCATCTCGACACGATATTCACCGGCATCGCCCGTCGCATCAATGCGATCTGGCCGACCTGGCGCTGGCTGCGCACCCCCACCGACCGCCGGATCGACCGGGCGCTGGCCTCGGCCGGCAAGGCGGTGCACGGTTTCATTGACAACACGCGGGCCCAGATGCGCCGCCAGCCCGAGCTTCGAAAATCTCCCCAGAACCTGCTGCAGGCGCTGCTCGCGGCCAACGAAGATGCGCGTCTGTCAGACGACGAGCTGCACGGCAACGTCATGACCCTCCTGCTTGCCGGCGAAGATACAACTGCCAACACCATCGCCTGGGCGCTGCATCTGCTGTCGCTCAACCCGGACGTGCTCAAGGCTGCCCGCACCGAGGCCATCGAGGCCCTGAGCGCCGAAAGCCCCAACAGCAACAAGGGCAGCCGCATGGTGGCGCTGCGCGACTTCGACAGCACCCGCGAGCTGCCGCTGATCGAGGGTGTCGTGCTCGAGTCCTTGCGCCTCAAGCCGGTGGCCCCGCTCAACATGTTCACCGCGATCCGTGAGACGCAGCTGCTGGGCACTCGCATTCCGGCGCGCACGACGGTGTGCATCCTCAAGCGGCCGCCAGCCACCAGCGAAAACTTTTTCCCTCGCGCCGATGATTTTCAGCCGCAGCGCTGGCTGGCTGGGGCGGCTGCCGCCAGCGGTGCCGGCTCTCAAAGCGCGCAGGCGGGTGTCAACGGCGGCGGGCGTCGCGCCTTCATGCCGTTTGGCGGCGGTCCGCGCTTTTGTCCCGGTCGGTATCTGGCATTGCTCGAGGCCAAGATGGTCCTCACCACCACGCTGGCCAGCTTCGATCTGCAGGCCACGAGTGACCCGGTGAGCGAACTGATGGGCATGACGATGCAGCCGCAGGGCCTTCGAATGATGCTCAAGCTGCACAAGTCGGCCACCGAACGGGCCCGCAGCGGGCAAGCCTGATACGCCCGATTCAGCCCTCGCCGCGCGCCCTTTCGATTGCACGCCGATCGCGCTTGGTCGGACGCCCCTGGATGGCCCGCGCCGGCTCGCCCATCAGCGCGCGCTGTTCACGCGCCGCCTCGCGGACCAGGATGCTCTCGGGGGTCTCCTCATAGAGTCGCTGCGCGACCGGCGCCGGGCCGCGCTGCTCGCTGAGCTCGCGCACGACCACCTGACGCACGGTCGCTTCAATGCGCACTGACACCCGCTCGCCCACTCTGAGGGTTCGGGCGGCCTTGATGCGATCACCTTCGATCAGGACCCGCCCGTTGTCGATCGCATCCTGAGCCAGCCCGCGGGTCTTGAAAAAGCGTGCCGCCCAGAGCCATTTGTCGATCCGCATCGTCAGGTCCTGTCGACTGTGCCGTCAGCCCGCTCAGATGCCCTGACGGATCACAGGCAGTGTCTGTTCAGACTGATCAGTGTCCCTGAGCAGACAGATCGTCTGGTACACCGTCCTGATCGTCTGGGCCTTTATGATGATCATCAGGTCACGACGCTTGTCGTAGCGTTGGGGTGCGGTCGGACGACTGCGCAAACGCAAGCGCGTCCTCCAGCCGGTCATCGCCCCAGAAAAGCTCATCTCCAATCGTGAACGACGGCGATCCGAAAAGGCCCATCGCCTCGGCCGCATCGGTGGCCGCCCGAAGCAGCTGCTTGTTGGCATCCGACTGCGCGGCCAGCATCACTTCCTCAGGATTGCGGCCCACCGTGGTGAGGGCACGGCGCAGGTTGTCGTCGGTGCCGATGGCGATGTCTTCGGTCCAGTGCAGACGGAACACTTCGCGGGTGAAGGCATCGCACCAGCCCTGCATGGCGGCCAGAGTGCCGATGCGGGCGGTCAGCAGGGTATTGGGCGGATAGACCGAAGGCTTGCGATAGGGCAGGCCATAGGCCACTGCCCGGCGCGACAGGTCGCGCCACATGTAGTCGAGCTTGGGCGGATTGCCAAGGAAAGGGCCCTGGGCCATGCCGCGATCCTTGAGCAGTGGCGCAAGCAGAAAGGGTCGCCAGTCAACCACCACGCCGGCCTGTGCGGCCAGGGCATCGATGCGGGCCACCGTCAGATAGCTGTAAGTGCTGCCGTATTCGAACCAGAAAATCATTCTGCGCATGCTCTGACTCATCTCGCCTTTCCTGTGATGGCCGCTCATGGCCGGGGTCGCTACGTTGCCGCGGTCGGCAAGCGCCGGTATTGTATGGCTGATCCTTCGGAGTGATTGCCTTGTCGAACGCCGTACCGCCCACCCCTGTCCCTTTCAAGGACCGTTACTTCGAGGACTACCCGGTCGGCGAAATCGCCGAGTTCGGGGACTATCCGATCACCGAGGCCGAGATCCTGGCCTTCGCCGCCCAGTACGATCCGCAGCCCTTCCATCTCGATCAGACCGCCGCGGCCAGCACGATCTACGGCGGTCTGATCGCCAGTGGCTGGATGACCGCCAGCGTCGCGATGCGCATGATGGTCGATCACTACATCTCGCCGCGTTCGAGCATGGGCTCGCCCGGCATCGACGAGCTTCGCTGGTTGCGACCGGTGCGACCGGGTGACCGACTGCGTATGCGGGTGAGCGTTCTCGATGCGCGTGCCTCGCAATCGAAGCCCGACCGCGGCATGGTGCAGTTCCTGGAAGAGGTGGTGAACCAGGAGGGCACGACTGTCCTGACCCTCAAGGGCTTCGGCATGTATGCCAGGCGCCCTGCAGCCTGACGTGCACTGAGCCGGACGCTCCCGACTCAGGCAAGCCGCACCGGTTCGGGCCAGGTCAGTTGCGCCGGGCGCAGCGTTTCGAGCAGGCGAGAGAGCCTGAGCACACCGAGGTCATCGAAGCGCTGGCCGATGATCTGCACGCCGATCGGCAGCCCCTCGCTCGAGGCCTGCCAGTTGATCGAGGCCGCCGGGTGCTCGCTCATGTTGTAGGCCACGGTAAAGGCAATATGGGCGAGCGCATTGCGCGGATCGTTGTTTGGGCTGTGATGCTCGGCCGGATAGGCGAGCACCGGGGCAGTCGGTGACAGCACGAAATCGAACTGCGCCACCGCACGCACTGCTGCTTCACGCATTGCCATGATCTGGATGTAGGCGGCCATCACATCGCGGCCACTGAAGCCGTCGGCGCGCCAGGTCGACCACTCGAGGATGAAAGGCAGGACCGACTCGCGCTGCGCGGCGCTCATGGCCGCAATATCGAGATTGGATCGGGCTTCGAAAAAGCCGCAGACGCCATCAAGCATCTGCGGCGTGAGAAAGGACGCCAGCGGCTCGACGATCGCACCCGCTGCCTCGAGCGCGCGGGCGGCTGACGCCAGGGCGACGCTGACCTGCGGATCGACCGGCAGACCGGCCTTCATGTCGGTGATCAGGCCGATTCGCAAGCCCCGTGCCGCAAGCCCCTCGAGGTGCGCTGCGTAATCGATCGGCTGATGCGGCAGGCTCATCCAGTCGCGCCGGTCGGCGCCGGCGATGACCGACATCAGCATCGCCGAATCGCGCACGCTGCGGGTCATGGGGCCAGCCACTCGACCAAGGTAGGGCGGATCGATCGGCACGCGACCGAAGCTCGGCTTGAGCCCGAAGATGCCGCAGTGATTGGCAGGCAGACGCACCGATCCGCCGATGTCGGTGCCGACATGCAAGGGGCCATAGGCCGCCGCCGCGGCCGCACCGGCGCCCGACGAGGAGCCCGCCGGGTTGAGATCGAGGCGCCAGGGATTGCGGGTGGTGCCATGAAAGGACGAGCGCCCCGACGAGAGCATGCCCAGATCCGGCATCGTGGTCTTGCCGATCAGCACCGCGCCGGCCTCACGAAGACGCGTTGGTACCGGCGAATCATGACCCTTGGGTGTGCGATCGCCGGCCGCGGTGCCAATCGGCGCCGGATCACCGCGAGTATGGAGGTTCTCCTTGAGCGTGACCGGCACGCCGTCGATCGGTGACAGCGGAATGCGCTCGCGCCAGCGTGCGAGCGACTGATGCGCCTGTTCGAGCGCCGCCTCGCGGTGAATGCGGTACATCGCATTGAGCTGCGGCTCGCAGGCGTCGATGCGCTCGAGCACCGCCTGCGCGACGTCGACCGGCGAGAGTGCACCGGTGGCATACGCGGCTGACAATTCGTGGGCTGACAGTTGATGCAGGTGGCTCATGCGGCATTCCGGTGAGGCGCTTGAAAGGGGACCCACGCATGTCAGCGGACAGCCGCTGCAGCGAACAGTTGCACGACTATGACAGACCGTGACCGATCGGCACGAGATTCAGTGGTCCACTCGGGTGCAAGGGTCTTGCCGCAAGCAGCGATAGAATATCGTCAGTCGCGGTCAGGACAATCCGAGATTTTCGGTCCGCACTGAATCGGCGACACCGAAAAAACTTTTTCAATGCCTTTGCTCATTACCGATTTTCGAGGCGTCAAGACGCCCTTAACCGCAACACAAGGAGATCCCTCATGTTCCAGTTCTTCAAAAGACTCGTTGCACTCGTCGCTGTCGCTGCGCTGGCCGCCTGCGCCGGACAGCCCACCATGCCTGCCTACAACGGCTTCGGCGTGGTCAATGGCATCTCTGAATCCCAGGTCAGCGGCAGCGGTGGCACCATGGCCGGCGGTGTGGGCGGCGCGCTGGTCGGCGGCGCCCTGGGCAGCCTGATCGGTGGCGGCACCGGCAAGACGATCGCCACCGGCGTCGGTGCGGTGGCAGGCGGCATGGCCGGCAGCAACGCCGGCGGCAGGGCCGATACCAAGACAGTATGGGATGTCTCGGTGCGGTGTGAAGACGGCATCGATCGCATGGTGCGGACCGATGTCCAGCCCTTCTATCGTCCTGGCACCCGGGTGCGCCTGGTCAACGGCATGATCCAGCCGCTCTGATCGGACATGGTCTGATCAACATGTCACCCGCTCACGTGGCTGACGCCACGTGAGCGCTGTGCCATTGCACCCGACGCTCACCGGAATAAAAAAGGGCTGCCCTGGAGCAGCCCTTCTTCATTGATCAGGCGATCAGCTCACCGCCCCGCGCAGGACGCGCGGGGCAGCAAACCGAGCCGGATCAAACAGGCTTGATGCGGCTGGCCTGAGGACCTTTCTGGCCCTGGGTGACTTCGAACTCGACGCGCTGGTTTTCGGTCAGAGTGCGAAAGCCTTTAGCCTCGATCTGGCTGAAATGAGCGAAGAGGTCTTCGCCGCCGCTGTCGGGCTTGATGAAGCCGAAGCCCTTGGTCTCGTTGAACCATTTGACGATGCCGGTTTGCGTTGCCATCGGATACTTTCCTTGCTTGGTGACGGTCAATAAAAAACGCGAGGGCAGATGCCCTTGCGGAGCGCCCTGCTCAAGGAATGTGACCGTGGATCCGAAACCGTAGCAACCTTGACTTCAGGCCGCCCTAACGTGATGCCGATGGAAAACAGACGTCTTGATGCGCGAGCGGGGCGAGTGTACTCCATGCGGGATCAG
>Ga0114979_10000635_pt1 | contig 23084 bp, 9 predicted proteins | sample S_140625_EF_Meta_FD_87315 | JGI IMG/M metagenome (GOLD analysis project Ga0114979, IMG submission 87315) | Freshwater microbial communities from Lake Simoncouche, Canada to study carbon cycling - S_140625_EF_MetaG | ecosystem: Environmental > Aquatic > Freshwater > Lake | place: Lake...
CAGTTATACCTTCAGTAGCATTACCATAACCGATTACACCTTGGATTAAATCAATATTGCTATAAGAAGTAATAATCATGTTATAATATATATTTACATTATTATTATAAAAATTAAAATGTGAAGTTATTTTTGTTAATTCGATAAATTACTTGTATTTGTATCTAGTATTACATTACTTGTTGTAGTATCTAGAGATATATTACTTGTTGTAGTATCTAGAGATATATTGCTTGTAGTTGTATCAAGTGTTAGATTGCTTGTAGTTGTATCAAGTGTTAGATTGCTTGTAGTTGTATCAAGTGTTAGATTGCTTGTAGTAGTATCGAGTGTTAGATTACTTGTTGTAGTATCTAATGTTATATTACTTGTAGCAGTATCGAGTGTTAGATTACTTGTAGTAGTATCTTGAGATATATTACTTGTAGTAATATCGAGTGTTAGATTACTTGTAGTTGTATCGAGTGTTAGATTACTTGACGTATCAATATCTAATAAATATTCAATCATTTTGATACGCATCTCTTTGTTATTATCTATTTCTATAAGTTTCTTCACAGCTCCATATAATGAATAGTTTATTTGTGTTATATCTATCGATAACATGTCAGAAATACTTAAATTATCATTATAGAACTCTTGTGTTGATATAGCCTTTGGAAATATATCTTTAACTTCTTGAGCTATATACCCAAGTTGCTTAATATCCTTATTAATATTATTTAATTCCTTAATATAATTGAATCTATACAATTCTAATTTATTTATGCTTTCGTAACACTTATCATATGAAGCTATCTCTATGTTTTCCTTAATACGTCTATCAGATACTGTTGACCACAAAGGAGAACCTGTAGGATTATATATAGAAGCACCGTCTCTTGTTATTCTCATAAAATCTGTATCTTGAGAAGTTGATGAATAAATTGATGATACAATTTTAAAATCACCATTATAGTTTCCTATATTATATCCTTGGTATCCTATTTTAGCATTTCTATATCTTATTATTACTATGCCTGAACCGCCGTTGCCTCCAAAACGACCATCACCAGGATATGCTGAACCTCCTCCTCCACCACCACCTGTATTTGCGGATGCATTACCACCTGCGTTTGCCCATATAGAACCATTACCACCACCTCCTAAACCTCCTGAACCTGCTGTATTAAAATCTGAACCAGAACCACCACCACCTCCTCCAGCATAATATGTTAATGTTCCTGTTATTGAATATGCTAATCCTATACCTCCGTTTGCACCTCTTCCAGTAGTAAATGCTGAAACTCCTGCAGCACCCGCACCACCACCTCCGCCACCACCTGTATTACTTCCTGAGAAATTTTTACCTTGTCCACCAGCATTTCCTTGATTAAGAGTACCAGAACCTCCAGTTTCTCCTGGAACAGAAGCATCATTTGTATTACTTCGATTACCACCTCCACCAGAACCTCCATTTCCAGGACCACCTTCTGACATACCTCCGCCAAATCCTCCGCCTATTGCTATATTTGTTCCAAACGAAGAATTAGCACCATTTACCCTTGTACTTCCAGTACCCCCTCTACCAACAAATATATTATAGTTTCCTGTACCTATATTTTGATTTGGTAAATAAATTAACCCTCCAGCACCTCCTCCTCCTCCTGCAGAAGAACCTCCACCTCCACCGCCTGCTACTATTAAGATATCACATATAGTATTTTCAGGAAAATTAACGGAATATAATGTTTGTGCTTCAGTACCACCACTATGTGTTAAAGACAAATATTTGTAATCACTATTTATAACAACTGGTGTTATATTATCTGTTCCAAATATATCCCATTCTGAAAATGTTAGATAAGTATAATTACCAGATAAGTTATATACAACCATGGCAAAATATCTATAAGGTGTATTAATTGATGAGAAATTACCAAATTCGGTAAATTGGTTATAATTGAATGTTAAAGATGTTGTCTGAGAATGTATTTCAATCCAAGAAGAATGATTATTATCATTCCAACTTGCACTATTATTTGAAGCATATATTTTAAATACACCAGGCATAGCAGTTAGAAAGTTAAAACCAGGATAAGTGAAATTATTACGAGGAGCCATTCTCATATTTCGAAGAATTATTGACCTTCCTAAATCTATGTATAAAACAACACCATTTGCCCCTTTAAAAGATGTAGAACCTGTGTAATTAAATGGCGAAGAACCGTTATATAATAGGATGCTATGATAAGGGTCTGGGCTTGTAATTACATTATTGAATAGATGAAATATATCATTTGCTGCTTGCCAAAGAACTTCACTTGTTTTACTTATGACATTAAACCCATTATCAGTCCAACTATTAGAATTTGTTGATGGAGTTTCAGGAAATTGTTTTGCTCCTATTACAGGTTCCGAAATAGATAATGGAGTAATTAATTCAAGAGAAGATGATTGCGTAATATTTCTTCTATATCTTATGATGACAAAACCTGAACCGCCTTTGCCACCAGTAGCATTTCCACTTGTTGTCCCATCATATTTACCACCACCACCACCTCCTCCTGTATTTATTAAACCATTATCTGCTGAATATTCGAGTGTTCCGTCAAACCCACCATTACCACCTCCTCCATATAATCCTAACCCTCCATTTCCATATCCTCTGTTTCCTGCTCCTTGATAAGTACTACCACCTCCTCCACCTCCAAACCACCCATAATGTCCTACATTTGTCCCAAAATAGGATATAAAGTCTTTTCCTCTTCCTCCGTTACCACCACCTGTAATATTTGAAAAATTAGCACCTATACTTCCAGCACCTCCTCCTCCTCCTGATGCATGATTTGGATCTGCCCCTTCAGCATTAGGCCTTCCAAAACCACCATTATTACCAAATGATTGAAAGTTCGCATAATTATTTTTATTACTAATACCTCCAAGTCCTTGTGGGGCAGCGTTTGCATGAGATCCCCCCCCTCCACTTCCTCCTGAATTACCACTTACTCCTAATGTAGTTGTTCCTCTTGATCCTCCGCCACCTCCACCAACAGCAATATATTCTATTAAATTTATTGTTATTGAACTGTTAAATCCATTTACCCCATTAATACCAGAATTTATTATATCAGCTGCTCCAGTCCCTCCATCTCCTACTTTAATTGTAACACTTATTCCTCCATTTAATTTTAAATTAGCAGCAAATAAAACACCACCTCCACCTCCACCTCCTCCAAATTTACCACCTCCACCTCCTCCACCTACAACAAGAATATCACACCAAATATCTTCTGTAGGTGTAAAAGTATACTCTGTTTGTCCTGTTAATCCAGAGCTATCACTTGTATATGTGAAAGATATTGCTCTTTCTGTAGTTCCTATAAATGACGAAGTTGCACCAGAAACTGTTATAAGTGCGGGTAATGAAAGAGCTGTATTGCTATATTCGTATTTTATTGGAAGTGATGTTAATGCTGTAGATGCTAATGGAATATCTGATTGACCACTCGCAGGAAGCATAGAGTCATTCAGATGACCCATCAATAATGCGTATGTGCCGTTAACTGTTCTTGATGTACCATTAACTAATAATGTCATAGGATTTTTAAAGTTAACTGTATAATTATCAGTAATTACAAGGTTCATATAAGAAGAATATAAAGTGGCAACTTCAGTATCTGATAATCCGTTTGTATATATGCGAAGATCACTAAAGTCAACATTTAAGTTAGTATTATCATTATAATTAGCACCAAAACGCAAATCTCCTGTACAATTTACTGCTGTTGTATTGGAATCGCTTGCTATTAAGACACCATTTCTATATATTCTTCTATTATAATTTGGTAATACAACATAAACCATATGAACCCAAGTATTCAAATCACCTGTATATGCTCCTGTTCCAAGATCGTTATTATGAAATGCAAGTAAATAACTATTATTATATTCAGGACCCATTAATAGTGCTATATTTGCCCCAGGTGTTCCTTGAGCAACAAAAAATGCTCTATCAGAGTTTTTTCTTCTTTGCCATACCGAAACACTAAGTGATCTTGAAGCTAAAGACAACACAGTAGTTCTTAATGAACCAGTCGATGTATTAATATACCTTCTACCTTGAAAAAAACTATCTGCTGTTGTTCCTGAAGAATATGTAGGTGTTCCTACATTTGCTATTAAATTATACTTGGTAGCATAAGGATTATAATCTAAACCATCGCCGTCAAATCTATACCATGTTAATAAAGTAGCATTTGGTGGATCTGGTGGATAATTTGGAAAATAATTAAATGTTATTGTTCTATAAAATTTATCACTCTCTAATGTTTCTGCTACTGTATAACCGATTGTATTTGGAGATATAACTATAGGTTCGACAAAATTATTCTGAACAGTAAGCTTTGTATTAGTAGTTATATCATCATATACATGTAGTTCGCTTGTTGGATTTGTAGTTCCTATACCCACATATCTTGTCGATGATAGGTATCTTATGATGACGATACCTGATCCGCCTGTACCACCTGAAAATTTATCTCTTCCGCCTCCTGATCCTCCATTCCCTCTATTATTAGTTCCATTTAAACCATTATTACTCCATATTGTTGAACCATCGCCACCTACCGCATATTCAATTTGAGTCCCTGTTATATCAATAATTTTTCCAAGTCCTCCTAAACCCTTTGAATATCCACTCTGATTAGCACCTACACCTCCAGCCCCTCCACCTCCTGCACCAGCACCACCATCAAAATAGCCCATACCAGAAGAATTACCTCCTTTAAATCCAAATCCTGTACCAAAATATGTGTTTTGTGTAGAATTAGCTCCTACACCATTCCAATCAGCACCTCCACCTCCGCTACCTCCACTAATTCCATTTTCACTACCAGCACCTGATGCTGCACCTCCTCTTCCTCCACCTGTTGCTATTAAAGTTGTTAATAAGTTTCCATTAATATTAATCTGATTTGTTGCTGTAGTAGTTATTGAAGAATTAGTTTCATTTCTTCCAACAGTTATAGTATATGTCCCAGTTAATGATACATTTTTAATATAAATTAACCCACCAGCTCCACCTCCTCCAGCTCCCCTATTAGCATCAACACCATTTCCTCCATTTCCTCCACCACCAACAATCAATATATCACATATCACTCCTCCAGTAGGTACATTAATAGTATATTGAGTTTGACCTGTACCTGCCCCTGCTGTTTCTGTAGTATATGTAAATGCCATATATGTAAACCCCCCTGCTGTTCCTATAGTTGTTGCTACAGGTGTTGAAGTCATACTATATAGAGTAGGAGTATAATGGATCCCAGAAGATACATTTGTCCACTGGCTACTAACGCCAGTAATTGCTCCACTAGATAAAGCTGTACTTATATTTGCTATATAATTACTTGTATTACCTACACGAGTATTTAATTGTGTAGCCAAACGACCAAGATAATTGCTGCCATGTCCTGTCTCCAATATTGTACGTGGAACAATTGTGTTGCTTGTAGTCAGCACGTAATTACTTGTATCAGTAATAATATCTCTATTATTTTTTTTGTAAATACCAGTAATATTAACACCTCCATATATCTCTAATTTAGATGATGAACTTATAGGTGTTGTCCCAATTCCCACATTCCCATTATCTATTATAGAAATATTTGTTGTAGAATATCTTATGATAACTATTCCTGAACCGCCACTTCCTCCAGAACCTACACCACTTGTTCCACTTGTATATGTAGCATTTCCACCACCTCCACCACCTCCTCCTGTATTCTGTAATCCTATAGAGGGGTTTGCTCTTTCTGTACCACCATTACCACCTCCGTGCGTTCCAATAACTTGTGTTAATGGTTGCCATGTTCCACCACCTCCACCACCTCCATATCCAACTGATGTTCCTATTATATTTATATTTACACCAACTCCTCCTGTTCCCCCTCCTGTAGATTGCCCATTACCTCCATTTTTATTTGCTACATTCGCACCACCTCCACCTCCACCTCCTGTATATCCACTATAAGAAAGACCACCAATTCCACCACTACCTGTTGATGTTCCACCTGTATAACTACCTCCCATCCCTGCACCTCCACCACCACCTACGCCAGATACACCATTTGTTAATTTACTTCCTCCACCTCCACCACCCCCAGCAGATAATAAGGTTGTTCCTAAATTATTCTTAATTTCAGATATTGTACCATTTGTTCCAGCTGAACTCACGCTAACACCAGCAGCACCTCCTATACCTACATTTATTGTATATGTTCCCGCTGAAAGTGTGTAAGCTTCTCCTGTTTTAAATGTTGTAATATTATTTGTATAATATTTAACTTCTCCTCCTCCGCCGCCAGCGGAACCATCAAATCCTCCACCTCCACCACCGCCAACCACCAATATATCACATACTATACCACCAGCAGGAACTGTAAATGTTGAAGTTCCTCCTTTGAAAATCATATATCTATCAGACGAATTTGTAATTTGGCCTATTTCAGTTGTTCCTCCAGATGGTGTAATAATAGAACTGCTATTATTAATATTAAAAACACCTGCTCCAGTATTTTCTAAACGCCAATCAGTTATACCTTCAGTCGCATTACCATATCCAATAACACCTTGTATTATATCAATATTACTATACGAACGAATAATCATGTTATATATACATTATAATATATATATATAATATTTTACACATAATATAATATCAAAATAATTATCAAATATATATACCAAATATTATCATATTATCGTATTAAATAACATATAAATATCAAAAAATAAAACTAAATAACCACATTATCCTAAAATCCTTTCCAACTTATCCTCAAGTTCCTTAATGCGTTCCTCCTGTCTCTCCATCTTCCTATGAAGTTCCTGTGTAGCCGATACATTCAAAGTATATATATAATCCTTCGTTAATATATGAAAATCATTCACTTCATATCCATACACAAATACCTCCTCTATTAATTTATCCTTATTGTCTATCACAAAGTATTCCTTCTTAACTTCGATAATATTGAAGTTATATCCTCCACCATTCTTAAACCGAATATTTATTTTTCTATCCCCATCGTTTAATGGCAAATCCCTATATCCTGTTAAATCTAAATATACCCTGTCATTATCACATAAAGCCCGTTTCATTATATTAGGCAAAAAATTCTTACGCATTTCTGTAGCCTCCGGTATTACATTCTTTATTTGTTGTGCTATAAATCCATAAATAAGTGAGTCGCTACCTCCATTACTACCATTACGACTACCCTTCTCATCATCAATATACCTATATGTTTTTGGCTCAACCGCTAATATCATGCGCAAAGCACTCTCATCATCAATATTTTCAACATCCTTCTTTATACGATTGTCGCAATCTGATATTATAGAACCAGTAGCCCTTATGTCGCCGTTGTTAAATATAGTAGATATCGTTATACCTCCTGTGCTATTAAATCGTGTATCCCCTTTGCTATCTAATATAAATCTGTCAGTATCTGTATTAAAAATCGACGACTTCACCTTGAAATCTCCGCCATAATTCCCCATCTTATAATTCATATTCCCTGAAGATATTGATGACCCCTTTATAAATTGTATCTCGCTATTGCCTTCTCTGTTCTTCTGTCGATATCTTATAATAACCACGCCAGACCCTCCATTACCACCTGTGCTACTACCACCCCCACCTCCACCTCCCGTATGATTTAAAGCAGATGATAATCCACGCTCTCCATCGCCACCAATACCTCCACCACCAGCACCACCACTCGGTATTGCTCCATACCCACTAAGCATACCTCCACCACCTCCCCCAAACATACCATTTGCCGCACCAACTCCTGTTCCAAAAATAGACGATAAATCTATGCCAACTCCACCACTCCCTGCTATTCCAAGATTATCTGTTCCTGATAGAGTACCAGAATATATCCCATTTCCACCATTATACCCCGCACCACCGCCACCACCCGCAAAATGATTATTAGGAGCACCTGCTGTAGGTTTATAAGAACCTATCCCTCCACTATTACCGAATGATCTCCAGTTATTCGGATATTGTGTCTTTATTGATATACCACCGAGTGATGCTGGTGCAGTATCCCCTGAACTACTTCCTCCACCTGAACCACCATTATTACCAGCAACAGTTCCATAATTACCACCGACACTTAATGTATTACGCGAACCACCTCCGCCACCCCCAATTGCTGTGAAAGTATTCCCTACATGTGTTGGCAAACCTGTTATCACAGATGTCGCCGATGGCTCAGTTATTGTTATAGATGATGCGAAACCATTCTGTCCATTCGTAGCAGCAACATCCCCACCCACACCACCTTTTCCTACATTAATAATCACAGATGTTCCAGCAGGTATATTATAATTTGTGTTTAATAATATCTGCCCTGCTCCACCTCCACCACCAAAACAAGCACCTGCACCACCACCAGCAACAACCAATATATCTGTATTAATATCTTCAGTCGTAACAAATGTAAATTGCGTCTGTCCTGTTAATCCTGCGCTATCGCTCAAATATGTGAAAACAATCTGTTTGTCATATAGTCCGATATTTGCTGATTTAGGATTTGGTGTAGCACCACCCATAGCAATTGCTGATATATCCCCTGGTCGTATCAAGGTAGGTACAGATGTGTTGTCTTGTAATGTTAAAATAGCATTCGAATTAGTATCATATAAATGTAATTTGCTTGTTATCACGCTTGTTCCAATCCCTACATTTGCCGAACTTTGTATTATAAATGATGTAGTATCTATGTTAGAAGTCGAAGTTCTTATTTGAAAGTTCCCATTATAATTTCCTATTTTATAATTACTTGCTCCTGCTGATATAGTATCGCCTATTACCAACTGCATCTCAGGTGTTCCGCTAATATTAATTATAGGCCTGTAGCGTATTATAATAATACCTGAGCCTCCATTTCCACCATTCGCTTGAAAATTAGCACTCCCACCTCCACCTCCTGAACCCGATCCTGAAGCCCCATTCATTCCTACAGCTAATGAATAAGCATTCTCTCCTACACTTCCATCACCGCTGTTAGTACCACTTCCTGAACCACCACCACCACCTCCATTTCCTCCATTTCCTCCTACCATAGTATTAGCACCACCACCACCTCCCGCACCCCAAAATAAAGGAGCTCCTGTTATATTAAGTTGAACACCTGCTCCTCCAGCACCTGTTCCTGTAGTATTAATAATCGAGTTGCCGCTAACACCTTGACCTCCAGCACCACCACCACCACCTGATTGGAAGTAACCAGTAGTTCTTACACCATCACCTCCTTTGTTCCCTAATATTATTGATGTTCCTAATAATGATCCCTTTGTTCCTAATAAAGCAGTACCACCAACACCTAATGAACCACCTGTAGCTGCTGATTTACCGCCACCACCACTACCTCCACTATTTCCATCAGCGCTACTAAGACTGGTATTAAAACGAATATTCTTACCTCCTCCACCACCTAAGCATACCGCATTAAATGCCTCTGTATTATACCCATTCTGTCCTGTTCCATTTCCACCATTCCCTACTTTAATATTATAGCTTCCTGAAGGAATTCTTATATTGGAACCATATAATACAGCACCACCTCCTCCACCAGCACCAAAATCACCACCACCACCACCGCCTCCTCCAACCATTAAAATGTCATAACTGTAATTATCAGGAAGTGTAATAGTAAATTGTGTTTGGCCTGTACCAGTATTGTCTGATGTATAAGTGTAAACTACATATTTATCAATCGTGCCTTCTATAAGCATGGGCGTAACTGAAGGAACCGATATAATATCAGTTATATTTGCTGAAAAAACATTCGATGTATTCGATTCTTGTATTATTAATTTTGAACTTGCTGATATATTATTATTACTACTATAAATATGTAAATTTGTTAAAGGATTCGTCGTACCTATCCCGACGCACCCCGCATTCGTATTATAGAAGATTTTGCTCGGATTTATTGAATTAGTTGTCCACTGGCTACTAACCATAGCTATGGCATTCAGTCGATCCACGTAATTACTTCCCCATTTTCCTGCTAAATCAGTATAATTACTACTCCATGTACCCACTCTATCTCTCGCATAATTACTTCCAAATCTTACCTCGTCCACTATGCGATTCACAAGAATATTGCTGGTTATCAATACGTAGTTGCTACCTCGTATATCCAAACGGTTTGTATAATTACTTCCAAATAATACTTCATCTACTATGCGATTCACAAGAATATTACTTGTAATTAATCCATAGTTGCTACCTCGTATATCTAAACGGTTCGTATAATTACTTCCAAACCCTACTTCGTCAACTATACGATTAACAAGGATATTGCTGGTTATTAGTACATAGTTGCTTGCTCGTATATCCAAACGGTTCGTATAATTACTTCCAAAACCTACTTCATCTACTATGCGATTTACGAGGATATTACTGGTAATTAATCCATAGTTGCTACCTCGTATATCTAAACGGTTCGTATAATTACTTCCAAATCCCACCTCGTCCATAATGCGATTTACGAGGATATTACTGGTTATTAGTACATAGTTGCTGCCTCGTATATCTAAACGGTTTGTATAATTACTTCCAAATCCTACTTCGGTCATTATGCGATTTACGAGGATATTGCTGGTAATTAATCCATAGTTGCTGCCTCGTATATCCAAACGGGTTGTATAATTACTTCCAAATCCTATTTCTTCAACGATACGATTTACGAGGTTATTACTTGATGTTGTTACAAATTGTGTCGAGCTACTATCTAAACTTGTTACAACTGTACTAATTGTTGTAATTTGATCTACTATGCGTTTAACCAAAATATTACTTGTTGAAGATACGAGATTACTTGAATTTGTATCTAATCGGTTAGTATAATTACTTCCAAATCCTACCTCATCCATAATGCGATTAACAAGGATGTTGCTTGTTATTAATCCATAGTTGCTTGCTCGTATATCTAAACGGTTTGTATAATTACTTCCAAATCCTACCTCGGTTAGGATGCGATTTACGAGGATATTGCTTGTTGTTAATATGTAGTTGCTTGCGTTTGTATCCATTCGCACTAAGTAATTGCTTCCAAAGTTAACTTCTTCTAATACACGATTTACGAGATTGTTGCTTGTATATAATACATAGTTGCTTGTGCGACCTATTTCCATGACTATGCGATTTACTAAGAAGTTGCTTGTAGATAATACATAGTTGCTTGTGTTATCTGTGCGTCTGTTTAATTCGTTGTTAATTCTGAATGTATAGTTGCTTCCATATAATATCTCTTCTAATGTTCTATTAACTAAATTATTGGATGTTTCCTCAATATTTAGCACAACATCTGTGTTTGAACCTGTTAATCCAAGTAATGTTGTAAATAAATCTGTAACCCCTGTAATAGGGATGTCTCTTAAATTGATCCCTTTTCCTTGAAATCCGAGACCTGTTGATGTTATTAATCCAGATGCTTTGATATTACCGGCGACTTCAAAAGGGACGCTGGGATTTTCTAATCCAATACCGACATTTCCATTATTCGCAATCGCCATTCTTTCGTACCCATTCGTTTTAAAAATAAGATTGCTTGTAGTCTGTGATAACAAAATAGAGTACATAGAACTGAAAGTTTGATTATTATCAAAATCAAAATCTATATTACTATTATTTAGAGTAATCATTATTATACTATGTATATATAAAAAAAAGCTAATTTTACCTACATTACTCATTACTTGCGAGTTGCTGCTACATGTTTCTTGCTACCATATAATATAATAAAATAACAAGTTAGCTATTAGTTAAGAGCCTCTATGAATACAGCTTGGCCTAATCCAGGATTACCTAAATTATTAATGTTAGCTACTTTGTCGAATGTTATATAGTCATTTGCCTTATTTTGCCCTGAAGCATCTTGACCAAATATTGATACGAATGGAGTTCCTGTTTTTAAATTCAGATTATCTACTGGGAGTTCGACCTTGTAATTAATATTTTTTATTTTGCTATATAGGTTCTTATAATTTGTAATTGTGGCATCCTTATCAATTTCATCTGTTAATCTTCCATATTCGGCATCAATCCTTAATACTTCAGCATTTATATCATTCTGTAATGAAACTAAACCAAAGTAATCTATTGCTACACCATCTATTGATCCTTTATTTATATAGTCAGCTAATGCTTGGTAATTTAGAGCATTAACTCGTGCTTCAAAGTTATTTTCATAACTGATTGTCGAGAATATCTTAATCATATTATTATTAGCATAATCAGAACGTAATTTACTCCCGCTAAATAAATATGGGTTAAGTGAAGTGTTAATACTTGGAAGATCATTAATTGTAAATATGTCATTATTGCTCGAAGTTTCGCTTAATTGTACAGATGTTGATGATAGTCCTGATTGAGTCAGACTTGGAGGATCATTATATAATGTTACAACCTCATCTTCACTTATTGCCCTACCAAATATAAGCATATCACTAAAATCCATATCATGTCCCCACAATCTGAAATTACCCCATGCCCTTAATGCTCGTGTATTAGCATCTATACTTATCAAAATCCCATTTCTATATATTTTTCTATTATAATTAGGTTCTACTACATATGTTATATGAACCCATGTATTAATATCTTCAGGATAACTTGTTTGTGTTCCTGTACCAACCCCACATTCAAGATCGTTGGCATAAAATGCAAGTGAATAGCCATTATTTCCACGCATACCTATATGTAAATAAATGTCTGTTCCGTGCTGTTCACCTTGTAATACTGGGAAGCCTCCATGTTCATTTTTTGTTCTAATCCATGTAGAAATAGAGAAAGATCTATTAGATAAGTTAAGAGGTGTATAGATATAGCAATTTCTCATATTAATAAATCTCCTTCCTTTAAATGTTTCATTCGGATATATAGGTCCTCCACCAGCAATACGAAAATCATATTTTGTGGTACTTGGATTAATATCATTTATATTACCATCAAATCTATACCATGCAAGAAGACCTGGTGGCAAAGATCCCTCTAAATTCTGTGGCGCTGTATTTAAATATTTATAATACAACTGAAAGTTATCATTAATACTACTAGCAGTATTATTTAGATAATAATAAGTATATGCGATTTTGTAAAACTTATTTGTAGGTATATTTATGTATTGCTTTAAATATGCTGGTTTAAATTTATTATTAAATAAGATATATTTGAAAACTTTTTTACAATTGTAAACTGAATTACCACTAGGTTTATTACTTTCGTCATAAATCACAAGTTCAGCATATATAATATTTGGATTTGATACGTTATTTACACCAATATCCGGTCTAAATCTATAAAATCCCCTTTGTAAATATACAAAGGAAGTTAGAATACTTGATTGAATTTTTGAAGAGGGCATGCTTATAGACATAGCAGGTGATTGATTATAATAATCATCAGTAGATGAAGTAATTGATGGTAATGATATCATATTTTTAATTCTTATAATAACAATACCTGAACCACCGTTTCCACCATAATTTCCGTACCACCCACCACCGCCTCCACCACCACCTGTATTTGGTACACCATTACCTCCTCTATTATTTTCTCTGCCTCCAGCGCCACCACCACCTATTCCACCAGGACCACCATTTGCTTCATGTCCTGAACCACCACCTCCTCCTCCATAAAATATGTTATTTCCAGTTATATTTATTGAAATACCTGGTCCACCAGCACCAGCCCAATCATGGCTTGGATTCATATCAGGAGCAGCACCGCCAGCACCACCACCACCTGTAGAGTTTGTTCTACCCCAATAATGCCACCATCCATTCCATGGTAGCCGTCTTGTAGCAGTATTATTACCACCTCTATTCCCATATATTGTACCATTAAATGGACCTCTTGAACTTTGAGATCCTTTTGCACCTCCAGTATTTATACTCCAATTAGGAGCAGCAGCTCCTCCTCCTGAACCACCTGTCTTTCCATCACCCCAATCATGTCCACCAGTTGTTCCTCCTCCTCCTTCAGCTCTAATAGTTATGTTATTACCTCCTCCTGTTATTGTTGAATGTTGCCCATCTTCACTTCCAAACCAATAAGCATTACCACCACGACCAACAGATACATTATATGTTCCCGCATTAAATATAGCACCTGTTATATGAACAACAGCACCAGCTCCACCACCTCCACCTAAAGTTCCACTTCCGCCACCTCCTCCACCAACAACTAATATATCACATAAATAATTTTTTCCTGATGGGACTGTTAAAGAATATGATTGTTGATTTTGCCCAGTATTATTCTTAAATATTAAACAGAACTCTGCTGTATTAACAAATAATGCCTCAGCACCTACTGGTATACTTATATCTTCTAATAAGTTATTTCGGTATCCCTTATCGTATTCGAATATTTTTTTAGTGATAGGGACACCCGATGTTCTTACAGTCCTTGTTAAATCTATTATATTTCTAAAACTATTATACTGGTTCTTAAAACTATTTATTCTTTGATCTGCTGCTTTTTTTTGATTCTCTTTTCCATCAATAATAGCACGGAAATTACGTTTATTTGTTTCAGAAGCCTCTTTTAATATATTGATTCTGTGTTGTTGTTTGGTTTCTAAAAATTCTAAAATCTCCTTGTTAAAGTTAATATATTTGGTTCCATTTAATTTACTAAAACTTGCTTTGTCTGGAATTAGGTGTAAATTATCTACTATATCTGAATTTCTGATTATTTTATCTTTAGGTTCACCTTGTTTTACATCAAATGATACAAAGTTTGTAATATTAATATCTACAGAAGGATACTTTTTAAAGTTTTTAATCTGCGAATTTGTACAAATATTATTTACATATGTAAATTTATAAATATTCATTTTAGTATTAATAGCAGTTTCATTAATAAATATTTGTAAATCAGAACCATTAAATCTAAGCCCATGTGAGCCTAGAGATGCGAAATCATCAAGCGCACTATCATTTATAATAGTAAATCCAGACTGATCGGTATTTAATCCTAATTTTTGAATAGAAGTAATATTTCTATTACTGTCAAACACAAATTTATAAAATGTTTTTCCTGATAATTCACGGATCGGTTTATATTTTATAGAGCATATACTATCAATAATATTTGTCAAGTTATCACTCGGATTACTATTATTCATAAACTGAATTGAAGTATATTTTTTGCCACCAAAAACATTTGTATCAATCTCTGTATTATTTTGATTACCTTTTGAATCATATTTAACAACAGTATTTTCTATATATTCAAACTTTCTTGCTGAACCCTTGCCATTATTACTAAACTCTTTAAAACATTTGCTTGTGAAATCTGAGTTAATTAATTCATTTGTATTAGAAGCATTCGGTTTATACTTTTTTTCAGGATATCTTAGAGTATTACCATTATTATCCTTGTATGTATCAAACTCCTTCCAGCCATTAAATGTATAGCTACAAGTCTTTGTTGAACTTTCTCCAATATTATTACAAGCTTTCACATCATCGACAAAATATACTTTACAATCTCTGAATGTGTATTCATCTGTAGTTGTATTTGGATTTTGTTGTAATGTGGTACCACTACCATCGCTGTTGTCTACAGCTACTAACTCCATTTTTGCTCCAGGATACTTATCATGCGGGTAAGTACTTCGGTCTCCTGTTTCATCTTCAGTTTTATATTCGATTGTTGTATTATCTATTGCACCCGATTCATACTTCTCAAGAATATTACTATGAGATACTCGTAAATAATAGAAAGCAACCGCTACCAAAATAATAGCCATAAATAGCAAACCAAAAAATTGTAAAATTGTGTTATAGCCATTCAAGGAACATTTCGGAATCATATTTTTTTATTCTCTCCTATTATTATTTATAATATATATTATTATAATATTATAATAATCCTTGTAAAAATAAGCAAAGTAGCGGGCTATAAGGATGTTTTATTTCTTATTGTCTGTGTTTATCTATGTACATGTTTATCTATGTACATGTTTTTATTTATCTTTTAGACCTTGCTGCCATCCTCTTCTGATATTGTCCTATCATTATACCATGTCTCATATCATCAGTATAAATTTTTTGCTTAAATAGATCACGAAAATTATACTGATTAAATGAGGTAGCAACATCCCGTATTTTTTCGGGTATTCTTCCCATTTTTTCTCCTATATTTGCGATTTTTCTTAAATATGATTGGCGTAATGTTGATCCATAAAGGGCATTTAATTTGTTTACTATTTCTTTTGTCATATCTAAGGTTACTTTTAAGTCTGTGTGAAAGATTTGATCATTATCAATAATATTATTAGGTTTAATAGCTCTTTTAACTTTATTAATCTGATTTAGTTTATTTAAATAGGCTTCAAAATTATCTAACATCATTTTTAACTCTGTCTTTTTAGCAATAACATTATCATCTTGAAGTAGATTATTACCTGTATTTAATAATTCTCTTGCGAAATGAATAATCCTTTTAAAAGATGATCCATATTGATAAATATCTTCATGCCATCTTTTTGTATTATGTTTGAGGTCATAATTGTATTTTTTTAAACGATCTGTATATTCTTCATTACAATTTTTTAAATCTATTAACAGATGTCTTTGGTTAACCTTATCATATGATAAGATAGGTCGTTTTATTATAATACCGTGGTTTGATGTTGCTTTAGGGCTACCGTGGTTTGATAATAGTTTAGGGCTACCGTGGTTTGATGTTGCTTTAGGGCTACCATGATTTGATGTTGCTTTAGGGCTACCGTGGTTTGCTATTACTTTAGGGCTACCATGGTTTGATGTTGCTTTAGGACTACCATGGTTTGATGTTGCTTTAGGACTTTTATGAGAACTACTATTACCTGTTTTGGTAATACGAACAGGATTTAATGAAAGATAAATAGGACGATTTTTATCAAGATCATGTATATCAGGATTGATTATTGAAGATATACTTGGAGATCGCTGTCGAGGTGGAGACATACGTAGATTTTGAATGAGTGCTTGAGGGCTACCTTGGCTATTTCTATTGCTGCTTCGGCTTTTAGGTTTTGGAATTAATTCATCATAAAAACGTTTTGTTTTATCTTTATTTTCAGAACCTTCTGTTATTGGAGATATACTTAGAGATTGACGGGGGTTTCGAGATAGAGATCGATGAAGCGGTTGAAATGGAATAGATCGAGTTAGAGATTGTGCGAGTTGGTAAGATGGAGACATACGTTGCGATTGAAGAAACTCTCGCGGAAGAGGCTTAAGAATAAATTTTCCACCACCACCATTTTTATTCTTATGTTTTTTAGATGCTTTATATACTTTAGACTTCTTAATTTTCATATAACGTTCTATTATTATGTGATTAAAATATCTTGAGATACTTTGAAATATTTAAGATACTTTTATATTATGGAATTCTTAATGTTTCATGGTTTATGATATTTTAGCTTGTATTTTAAACTTTTAGAACTTGCTTTTGATATACTTTGTGTATTTGGTATATATTTAGTATTTGTTGAAGATCTTCTTAGCGGTGTCCTTGATCTACTTGGCGGTGTTCTTGGACTTCTTGGTGGTGTCCTTGGACTTCTTGGTGGTGTCCTTGGTGGTGTCCTTGGTCTATTTGAACTTAACCAATCAAGTAGTACTCCTCCTATACTTTTGTATTTTTTTGTTGTTTTAGATGTTGTTTTAGATGTTGTTTTAGACCTCATATAATCTTCTAATATATCTTTTATTTTATTTTTCATGTTAAGAAAGCCCTAATTTATCATTTATTTTTACTAATTATACTCAAAAAACTATTACCAGAATTACTCTAAATAAAATTCTTTAAAAAAAACAAAAATAAAACTTTTTCAAATTCTAAAAAGTTCTGAAAATCATAGTTACGCAATTACGCATTAATTGCGTCGTTTTCAAAAAATATGGTAATAAAAAAGCATATAAATATTATTTTATATCCCTTGTATAGTAATGGACAAAAACAACGCAGACAAAAAGCACACTTGCTGTTTTTGTAATTATGCTACAAAACGCAAATATGACTTAAAACGACACCATGATGCTAAGCATTCTAACAATATTACACGCGCATGCGAAGATATTATTAGTGGAAAAAATGTACCCTCTGGAGAAAAAAATGTACCCTCTGGAGAAAAAAATGTACCCTCTGGAGAAAAAAATGTACCCTCTGAAGAAAAAAATGTATCCTCTGAAGAAAAAAATGTTATCCCTCAACTTATTTGTAAGAAATGTAATAAGATTTATAAAATAAAAAAATCTTTAGTAGCACACGAAGTTAAATGTAAAGGTGTTGATGAATTAACATGCTCAAGATGTATGGTATCTTTCACAACAAGACAGCATAAATCAAGACATATTGCGAATGATAAATGTAAACCACGAAGTATCATCTATGCTCGAAGACCGAATGTAGATAATATAGCAAGTATAAATACACAGAATAATCAAAATATAAATACACAGAATAATATAAATACTCAGAATAATAATAATAACACAATAATTATAAACAATTATGGGAGTGAACGAATGGATTATCTCGATTATGATAAGATGTTGGAGATATTTAAGAGTGCTTATAATATACCAAGTGTATTGACAAAATACATACATTTTAACAAAGATTTTCCAGAAAATAATAATATAACTTCCATAGAAGATGATAAGCAGAATTCTTTAGTAAAAATAAATGATGAATTTATATTTAGAAATATTAACAATTTGATTCAAGAGCTTATAAAGGATAAAACAAGGATGATACATAAGTTTGCTGCGAATAATAAGGATAATATTTGTGGTAAAATGGATACAGAGATATATGAGGAAATCATAGATCTATTGCTAAAGCTTATACTATTACAAGAACCTTCTGAGCATTACAAGATACAAGTAAGTATTATAAGGGATATGATAAAAAATAGTAAAAATATATAGTTATGTTTATTATTATTTTCCTAATGCTGTACCTGTCCAAACATAACGACCTTCTTCATATACACCCAAACCTGATTTTTCTGGAATCCATATACCTTCAATAGGCCTATATGGGGTATAATTCCTTGTTGTATTATGATATGGAGGGGGTAATAAGGACGGTTTTTTTTCATATTCAAGCTGTTCTAATTTTATTTTTTTTTGTAAGGCTCTATAATTTTCAAGAGCTAATTGTTGTTGATTATATTTATATTGGTTGATTTCTTTATTTCGTAAAGCAATCCGATCTTTTTCTATTTCTTTTTCTATTTCTTGTTGTTGATATCGAAATTCTGGTTTAATATTAACACGCATATTATTACCATATTTAATAAGAGTTAAATAGGGGTCAATATATTTTTCTTTTATAACAGATAGGAAATTTAGATCTCTTGTAGAGAAATCTTTATCTTCAGAATAATAATATTCTTCTTTTAATGTTCTTAATTTTGCGTCTATAATGCTTGTATCAATCATTACTTTAAGTGTTCTAAGTAAATTAGCAGTATAGGCTGGAAAATCTGTAGTCCCTATATGTCTTATTGCTGTGTCATATCTAGTAAAGATTGATAATAATACAACATCGTCTACATTTTTAATTATTTTTAAAGTTGTTATAGGAGCTGGTGTATCTTCGGGTTCTACATGAAATGATTTATAAATTTTGGGTTGGGGTGGAGTTAAATATTCTCCATATATACCATGACCTAAATGCTCTAAATATGTTTTATATTCACCTGGTTGATGTAAATAATCTAATTTTATTTTAGATGCTGTAGCTGCTGTAGCTGTTTTAGATCCTTTAGCTGCTGTAGCTGTTTTAGGTGATTTAGATCCTTTAGGTGATTTAGATCCTTTAGGTGCTGTAGGAGATTTAGATCCTTTAGGTGCTGTAGGAGATTTAGATCCTTTAGCTGCTGTAGGAGATTTAGATCCTTTAGCTGCTGTAGGTGATTTAGGTGATTGCTGTAATTTAGGAGATGCCTGTGTCTGTAGTTTTTTAGGTAAAGGTTTCAATCTTTTTAGTATACCTGTTGGTCTATGTAATGTGTCAACACTTAGTATTTTATTTGGTATATTTGTAGAATCATTATTTCTGCTATTGACACCACCACTCTTCTTATATTTTCTTGGTGCCTTAAGTAGTCTTGGTGCCTTAAGTAGCAGGGGTTTCATGTAATCTTCTATTATATACTCTGTTTTATTTTTCAAATAATATAGAATAGTATAAAATATATATAAATGTTTGTTATTCTTAAAAATAAAAATTTCGAGGTAATTCACTACCTGTATATATACCATGTGCACTATTAGAGTATCCTAAGCCACTCGAAGCTTCCTGAGTGACTACACGTCTAATAGGAATATAGGGACCACGATTATTGGAAGTGTTCCTTGTGTGGTTTACTGATCCTGTATATACATATCGTAAAGATTGTTGTGGTTGTGTTTTTAGTTTTTGAGGGGCTCTACTCCTTATTAAATCATATTCTCTTCTCTTTTTCTCTTCGTACTCTTCTAATCGTTTTCTCTCTCTTTCCCGATCACTCTCTATTATATTTTTATATATTACTGTATTTCTTGGACTTTGTTTTGCTTTTTGTTCATTTTCCTTTTTAATCCTTTCTATCATCATTACTCTCTCTTTCTCTATGTCTGTAGGGACTATAGGTGCTGTAGTAACAATACCTGCCCTATCTAAAAAACGACGACCCCGAGGTTTTATGGGTTCTACTGTAGGTTGTACGATAGGTTCTGCTTTAGGTTCTACTGTAGGTTCTGCTGTAGGTTGTATAGCAGCATTCTTAAGTGCTATAAGCCGTAGTATTTCTGGTAAAGGTTTTAACGAACTTAAAAGTATACGACGTGGTTTTTGTAATTTATCTACTATTTGTTCACTTTTTTGCGATAAGGGTCTTGGACTGCTTGAAGATTTACTACGTGATCTTGATGAGTTAGAATTGTTTGATGTTTCATTTATTGTATAAATAGAAGTACCTACACCACCTCTCTTCTTCTTATATTTTCTTGGAGCTCTCGGTGTCTTAAGTACCTTAGATCCCTTAAGTACCTTAGATCCCTTAAGTACCTTAGATCCCTTAAGTACCTTAGATCCCTTAAGTACCTTAGTTCCCTTAAGTACCTTAGATCCCTTAAGTAGCTGGGGTTTCATATAATCTTCTATATTATCCTATGTTTTATATTTAGAATATAAAAATAAAAATAACTAAAGTAACTAAAAGCAGCCTTATGCTTTATCGCCTTAATATATAATTAACGAGTCCCTTTTTTCTTTTTTTCACGATTCTCACGATATAATCTTTTCAAATTATTTATTTCATATATATTTGCCGCCAAATCAGGAGCCTCTTGTTCTTTTGTAAAAAATCTTCTAACTTGATTTGCTCTAAATAATAAATCCTTTCTACCATAATAGTCGTTCATACTTTCAACAATCTTATTTAATTCTTTTACAAGATTTAATTTAACTATTTCATCCGGAAACATCATATTATGCATCCCCATCGCAATAATATGGTCGCTATTATTTAATTTTACTTCAAATTCCTTTATGCTATACCATATATCTTTCTTCATATGCCCATTTATTAATTGATGCTTACCATCGCGAAATACATAGCTCTTCATTCTCAATAACGCTTTCATCGATATTAGTAAGTTGAAGATTTGTAATAACGGGCTAATAGAAGATAGCACCTTTCTTAATTCATACATTCTCGTATTGATGTAGTTAAGTCGGCTAATTATTAACTTTTTATCCTTTATATCATAAAATATAACAGGAAGAAACTTAAAACGTTCTATATCCGTTTCTACGTTAGATATACTTGAAACACTTAATTTATTATTTTCAAATCTTTTATCAAGACGATGCATAATAGGTATATGATTTAAAATATATTCTTTATATTTCTCTAACCATCCTACACAATTTGTACTATATTCAAGTATATCTGGTGAATTTGTGTAGAACATGTTATCACCTTCTTTCAAATTGAATAAATACCTTAAGAAATGAAAAAGTCTGTACATTATATCATAGAGTTCAGTATAAATCTTAGTTGTATTAAAATGAACAGGAACCCATCCCTTACCATCTTCATGAACATAAACTGTTCCCTGAAGATTAAATTGGAATATAATTTCTTTAGAAATTAGTATTAACATTTCGTTATAATTAGTCTCCCTTTCATTTATATCATAATGATTCTTTTCATCAAATACATCATATAGTTCCTTGTATTCGCTATAATTATCTATAATGTATTTCATATAATTCTTAATAAGTTTTTTTAAATTATCTACAAATATAACAAGATCGGGAAAATAATTTTTGAACGCAGCTGTTTTTGCTAAGATCTTATTTAGTATTTTTGTAAAACTAAATATATTTACATTCTGATTATTCTTAATCTTCAGTATAAGATTCGCATAAGCATCAAATAATGTATTTAACTCTTTTATAATATTATTTTTGTATTTATATTGCGATGGTTTAGGTAGCACAAAAGTAGGAAGTGTATATGCTGGCGGAGGTGGAAGCATATGTTGAGAAGACGACTTTGGTGGCGACTTAGAAGATGGCTTCGGTGGCGACTTAGAAGACGCTTTAGGTGGCGACTTTAGCTTAGCTGATGATCTACCTTCGCTTATTTTTGTTAGATTGGATAAAGGGTTCTTTTTTCGAGGACTATTTCTTTCAATTTGTGGAGTATTTGGTAATAAAAAATCAGTAGAAAAAGATGCTTGATTATCTTCCCTTATTTTACTTAATTGGTTAGCTGTGTTTCTTGGTAAAGGTTTTAGCTTTGATGCTTTGAGTCTTTTAGTTGAGGAGGCTGCAGATGCGTTCATATAACTTTTAATCTTCTATAATAATGATGTATTTTATTTTAGTTCCTACGATTATTATAATGATATATGATAATATATGATAATATATGATAATATATGATAATATATGATAATATATGATAATATATGATAATATATGATAATATATGATAATATATGATAATATA
>Ga0114979_10000636_pt1 | contig 23040 bp, 27 predicted proteins | sample S_140625_EF_Meta_FD_87315 | JGI IMG/M metagenome (GOLD analysis project Ga0114979, IMG submission 87315) | Freshwater microbial communities from Lake Simoncouche, Canada to study carbon cycling - S_140625_EF_MetaG | ecosystem: Environmental > Aquatic > Freshwater > Lake | place: Lake...
ACGCCATTACCGTCCAGAATGTCTTGATTGCGGACTACAGAAACGTGAATCACGTATCCCTGGTCGTCAATTTGTGCAAAGTGTGCCATGGTTACTCGGGGTATTGAATAATTACAATTCCAGCCCCCCCGGTTCCGCCTGACTGAACATAGCCCCCTCCACCTCCTCCGCCACCACCGCCGGTATTGGTAGTTCCTGGAGTTGCAGTAGCAGTTGGATACGGGGAGCTATAAATTCCAGTCCAATTCACATCACCGCCTGTTCCACCCCCGCCTACGCCGCCAGGGCGGCCCATGACACCAGTATTAGTAATCGGCGAGCCGGGAGGTGCTGGAGATGCACCTCCGCCAGACCCCCCTCCACCAGCAAAATATCTATATCCAGCAACTGGACCAGGAGTTCCATAGGAAGATGGTGATAATACTGAGTACCACCCAGCACCACCGATGCCGCCACCAACTGGAGGGTTATTTAATCCGCTTTCGGTTGAAGTGCCGGGACCGTTACCTCCGCTAGCACCAGCACCACCTCCTCCAGATCCAGTCGAAGGGTTTGTAGGGAATCCTGAAAATGATCCACCTGAATTTCCTTGAATCAATGGGGATGGGGATGCTGCTCCACCTGTTCCTGCGGTATTAGAAAAAGGCTTCCCAACACCTCCTCCAGAACCGCCACTACCTCCAGGAGTGGCAGCAGAACTAGTGCCAGCACCGCCACCATACGCAATAATTTGGAGTGGTCCTGGCAAACCTATTGTTGTATTAGATCCTGAACTATCACTAGGGCCACCCGTACCAACACTTACAGGGTAAGCTGTGACACTTACTGGCATCTGCTTTCCAACTCTTACGGAAGAGCCTGGGTTCCAAAGATATGCTTCAGGAACAGAAAGTGGAGTTGTTATGGAAGTATCAATAGAGGTAACAAATCCACCGGCACCGCCCCCTCCACCAGTTGCTCTGATAGCACCTGGAGCTGAACCGCCGCCACCGCCACCGCCAACCGCAAGATATTCAACAAATTGCAATGATGGGTCAGTAATCGTAAATGTTCCAGGAGCGCTAAAAATATGTCGCCAAACTCCTGGATGCTCTGGGTGTGTACTTGGTTCTATCGTGCCACCAGTAGCCCTAGAGTAGGGTGCTGGTTTTCTATATCTAATGCAAACAATGCCTGAGCCACCAGTAGCAGAAGTAGGCGCAGGCACTACGGATTGACCGCCATACCCACTATTTGCAATAGCAATTCTTGCAGGAGTAGCGGGAGTAAAAGATCTACCCCCCGCCGAATATCCACCGGCCGCAACCAATGAGTACCAATATGTATAATTTGCTGCTGGTATAGCTCGACCAACAATATCCGCAGGAAATTCTGGAATAATTTTTCCCGGTCCAAAATTATTTCCAGTTCCTCCAGGCCCTCCAGCACCCCCGCCAGCACCACCTAATGCCGAAGGACCGCCCGGTCCCCCAGGCGACCCGTTATATCCCTGTCTTGGAATAGTTGTAGGAGTAGCTATTCCGCCGGGACCGCCATTGTTGGCAGGGTATATAGAGCCGCCGCCGCCGCCGCCAGACCCCCCGCTTCCTCCGGTAGTCAGGGGAGATGACCCAGGAGGGCCCGGATTAGCCCCGCCACCCCCGCCACCCCCTGTAGCCGTAACTCCAAAAGCACTTGATGGACTTCCATTCCTAGGTGTTCCTGGAGTTCCAGGAACGTTAGGACCTCCAGCTCCTACCGAAATTGTATAAACTCCAGGAGTATTATTTACAGATACACTTCCGTACAATAATCCACCACCTCCGCCTCCGCCTGCATAGGTTGGGGCCTCAATAGTACCCCCACCGCCAGCAACAATTAAATAATTTACAGAATCTATTGCTGCAGAAGGACGAGTTACGGTAAAGTTACCACCAGCAGTAAAAATATGATAAATATAGCCATCACCACCATCAAAAACTGTACCGCCTGTGGCGTAGGCACCATTGCCAGGGGCGTTATCAAACGTGTAAAACTCCCTAGCTTTGCCGCTGGCGCTAAAACGAGTAACAGGAGAACCTGCCTTCCAGTCTTTACCTCGACCGCCAAGTGAATTAACGCTTCTTCCAGCCACGGATCAAGCCTCCAAGTCTCCCAGAAGGAGAACGTTCAAGTCCTCCCCTGTTGGAGTATTTGTGTTTACAAGTACAAGGGCGTCGTTTGTGCCGGTCATAATAATAGGGAAAGCTAGTTCTGTAAAATATGTGTCGTAGGCTTCTAGTGTTAGGCGAAAAATACGGTTACCTGTGCTAGCGGTGCCTACGGAGCCGCTGCTGTTTTGTATTAGGTGTATGTTTAGTGTTACTGGGTTGACAGTGCTTCGGTTGTGAATAAGAAGCGAACGAACGTAGGTTTTTTTAGTTGCGGGATTAGCGTAGATAGTTGTTGTTGCGTTTGCTAGGCACGCAACTGGAAATCCAAGACCTGTTTTAGCGAGTGCCATCTCAGTTACACGAACAGCATGGTTTCAATGGTCTCGATGCTGGTTCCGCTGCTTCCTCCTGCCCCAACTTCCACAATGCTCTCCACACCAGACACGCTCTTCTTCAAATAGAGCTTGCCATCAGTTGTGTTGACTCCTAGCTCCCGCAACTGTAAGTCGCTGGTGGTTGGAACTTTGCCAGCAACTGCTGAGCTTTTGAGCTGGATAGTGTTTGCCATGTGGCGATCCTTGGGTGCCTATAAAGGCGGATGCACCCAGTAGAGACTGGGGGTGTTAGCCGAGTTTGCCTAAAAGCTGCCGCCGTCGAGTGTTGCGCTGGGGCTGAGGTAGTCGGTGCCGTCAACCGCTGCGGTGAAGGCGCTGGTGCCGTTGCCCTTAAGAAGACCTGTCAATGTGGTTGCGCCTGTGCCGCCATCACCTACAGCCAGCGTTCCGGTAATGGCAGAAGCACCCAGATCCACAGCGATGGCAGTGGATTCAATGACAAGACCACCATTGGCTTTGAGATTGGTGGAGAAAGTGGTGTCCGTGAGAGCGAGGCCGTTACCAGCGCTGTAGTTGGTGCCGCTGGAGTTGATGGTGATCGAGCCGCTGGCGTTGGTGATCGTGACTCCAGTGCCAGCAGTTAGCGTTGCTTTGGTGAGACCGCCGCTGCTGTTACCGATAAGCAGTTGACCGCTGGAGTAGGTGGTTGCACCAGTACCGCCGTAAGCACTGCCAACTGCAGTGCCCTGCCATGTGCCGGTGCCGATTGTGCCGACGCTGGTGAGGGAGGAGCTGGTGACGCCGCTGCCGAGGGCAGTGCCGCTGAGCACTGAAGTGCCGTTGATGTAGAACGCCTTGCCACTTGCAAGATCAACGTGCTCGCTGGAGGTCCAGGCGCTGGTTGAGCTGACCCAATTAAATGTTTTGTCGGTGGCACCTTTGAGGCTGATGCCGCCACCGTTGGCTGTGGTGTCGGTAGGGGAGCCGACGTTACCCAGGGTTATGTTTTTGTCGGCTACGTCAACGGTCGTGGAGTTAACGGTTGTGGTTGTGCCGGAAACTGTGAGGTTGCCCCCAACCGTGACGTTGCTTGTTGTACTGATTGTGCTAATCGTCGCACTGCTCAGGTCAACAGTGCCCGTGAAGGTTTTGTTACCGCTGATGGTCTGAGCGCCGGACAGCGATACGAAGGCACCGGGGCCGCCAATCGCAGGCACGGTTGTTGCAGTGCCGCCAGCACCACCCGTACCCTTACCGATATAAAGTACGTCCTCGACCTCGTTGTAGGCGAGTTCTGCGTTGGCCAGTGAAGACGGTGCGCCTGCGCTACCGCTAGTACGACGCTTAATGCGCAGGGTGTTGGCCACGGGCTCTTGGCGTTACAGTGTTTCGCCTAGGTTTCCCCTACTTCAAAAATTCCCGCCGTCAGTTAGGGTCACAACAGTGTTGACATCGTTACCCACCCACTGAGAAGTCTCCTCGTCATACACAAGCACGCTTCCGCCCACTCGTTCTGAAGTGTTCACGTCCTCCAACTGGGCGAGGTAGGTAATGTATGGAGGGCCTATGGGACCTTCGGTAACAACCTCGACTACAGCCGGTGCAGATGGCGTGGTGATTTCAATGACTTGTGCTGCTACTTCAGTGAGTAGTACCTGGCCGGTGCTGAGTACCTCTGCAGTGTTGGCCATCGGTTAGGCAGGGGTGGTGTAGCCCTCTGAGGGGCGGACGATTCCTTCTAAGTAGTATTCGCGCAGCCCGTCGCCGTTGATCAGCATCACGTCGTAACGCGCCTCCGTAGGCAATGTTGCTGTGATCGCGTAGGGCAACAGGAGTTGGGTTTCGCCTGTAACAGGGGCGTCCACCGTCACGGTAAAGTCGCCGTATTTGGTGGTGCGATCTTTGCTCCACACCTGCGCAAGGATGTCCCAGCCGGTGAGGTTGATGGCGGTGCCTTCGCTGTCCTTGAAGCGTACCGTCAACGGGAAATCGGCCCTGCGCTGGGGGCGGATGTTATAAGTTGCGGGGGTGATCGCCATGGCCTAGGTTTCCCCGGAACCTGAGTTGCCATCAGGCGCGGTGCGGATCGTCACGCGCATTTGAGCAGAGGGTCCGAGGCCCTCGGGCACGGTCACCGTGCTCACGGTGCTGTCGGGGTAATACCAAGTAATGATTCCTGCTGCGCTGGTCAAATTGGTACTGCGTGACCAGTCGATGAGAAATACGTTCCATTCGCGGAACGCTTGGCGGTTGGTGTAGCTGGCAACTGGGGTCAGGGCGGGGTCGCGCAGAATGATTAGCTCCAGCCCGCTTACGACGGTGCCGGCAGGTAAGGATTCGCCGCTGGAGCGCACGCTCACAGCTGGGGTGGTCATCCCGTTGCCGAGCGTGTAAACGCCTAGATACTCGACGAGCACTGTCTCCAGCTCGTTTCGTAGGGTGAGAACGTCCATGGGCTAGGTTTCCGCCCGTTGCAGCAATAGACCAGCTTCGATCCAACCCATTGCATTACGTTTGGGGAGCACAAGGTCGTAGGTAAGCAGTGGTTTGTCGAGGTCGCGGACACGCACCGGACCGCAAATTTGGCCGCGCACCAGCACCAATCCTCCGCGCAGGTTTTTGCCCTCCCACTGGGGATGGACAATAAAAATATTGTGGTCGTCGCTGTGAAAAGCGCGGCACGCGGGCAGCGTTGTGGTTTCCTTGGCTGATGCCAAAATTTGCGGCCACACCGAAAGCAGTAGAGGTGGGGTTTTGTCCTCGTGGCGTAGTGCCAACGCAATCGCCGCCACCTCCGCTGAAAACACAGCAGCTTCATCCTCTTCTTTTTTGTGGAACAACGCGAAGTCCAGTAGGCCGAGGGGCTTGGTTTTGCTGGTGTCCACAGCAAGATTGCGCGTCATCGCTGTGAGCTGGGCGATGGGAAGCTCATTCAGCGCTGCGGTTTCGCGGCGGATGCGTTGCAGGTGGCGCCAGGCGCTTAAGACCGTATCGCGCAGTTCTCGGCGGAAGGTGTCTCGGTGGAATTGGCCGGGGTATCCGTGGAAGAGGTCGTAGGCGATTTGCGCCCAGTCCGTTTCATTCCTTTTCCAGAGGCCGGCGACGGCTTTTTTAGTTCTGCTTCGCTGGTCGGCTCGACCTCACGACCCTCGGAAGCTTGCTCGTCTTGTACTAGTTGCCAGATGTCGTTGTAGAGCGCTTTGTCGAGTTTGCGGGTGTTTGCGGTGTCCCAGTTGGGGAGGTTTAGCCGGCAACGCAAGATAGCGGTGACGTTCGCATCCATGTTGCGCTGGCCACTGGCTGCATAAATTCGCGCCACCCGTTGGATTGCGTCAGCGTGCTTGACGCGGATCGCTTCAGCAGCAGGCTCCAAATCCTTGCCGCTCAGTGATGCCTCCACCAACTCGAACGCTTCGAGCAGAGAGATACCCTCCTGAACCGCGATGCCGTCTGCAATCTGAGCGCCCTCCACAAAGGCGCTTTGCTCGGAACTCAATAGCTCAGAAACTGTGGCGCTTTCTTCAACCGTGAGACCCCCAAGAACGGGAATCTCCAGGATGCCGCTGTTGGTGTTGCCGACCCGCCGGGGGGCATGTGCAGCAGGGGGCTGAATGAAGGGGAGAGCAGACATACTGGGGAGCAGTTCCCTATTTAGGGCGGGTAAGCTTCTCCCGCAGCTTAGTGTCCTTTTCTCGGGCCAGTAGTGCCTGCTTGCGGTTGACTTGGGCGATCAGCTGAGCGCGTTGGATCAGCTGCTGGAGGTCAGGGTTGTACGAGTTCATTAGCTCAGGTCGGATTGACTAAAACCTAGGGAGGTAAGCTGCGCTTGGTTGTAGGCAGCCCGCCCCCAATCCCAGGCGACATAAGGAAAGCCCAAGGAGGCGTCGTAAGAAATGGTCTTCTGTTTTGTGTAGCTAAGAGCGCTCAAGTCAGATTCGATTGTCAGCCCAGAGGGAATTGCGGCTTCATGGAATCGGATCAGCCCTGCTGCTAAGTCACCACCGGCCTCCTGGACAATTAGCTTGGTCGGTACATTTGCACCAGCATCACTCAGTTGGGAGCGCACAAAACCATAATTGCGCATTGAATTATTTGAAATAGGCAGATTATTATTCAAGTAGCTGTATATAGCTGGGGTGTAAAAACCCTGCAGTACCCCGTGAGATGCGTCGGTGCTGGGTGTTTCGTAGCCCATGCCATAGTGGATGCCCAGCATTTTATTTAGGTCTGGGCTGTCTGCGTACTGGGCGGCAGTAGTTGTAGTAGTGAGTATTTGCTTGTACAAAGGCTCACTATTTCCTGTTAAGGAATAGTCATACCCAACAGCAAACATGCTGCGCCCTGCTGGTTCACGGTCCCAAATTTGATCTGGGTCCCGCGCAGGGGAAGATACGATGAAGTCAGCAGACGAGCCCCTGGCATAACTCACACCAGACGTAGCCTTGCTGCCATCTGGTAGCTTCCACCAAAGCTCAAGATCTTCTTGCTCACTGGTGTTGGCAGACAGAAGGTCCCCTGTTGCAGAATTGGCTTCAGCAATATCTACAAGACGAATTGCTTTTTCACGGAAAATTGATGGTGTTGTAATTTTGCGTATCGTGTTACCCTTGATTAAAGCGCAGAGAACATTGCGCTCTTGGATGTTAAAACTATTAACCGTGTTGAAACTCAAGGCATAAGTAGAGTAGCTACTGTCTAGAAAATTGTAATAGCTAGGTGGTTCACTGGGGTAGGAGTTGGGAACGTTGCTAAGGTTGTCTTCGGCAAATGGGCAATTTGTGAAACGGGTTCTCCAGAATCCGCCGTAAGACACACCGCCAACAACTGTTACGGGGACGTAGTAGTTGTAGGCGCGGCTAAACTCGACGCGGTTTGCAACTGTGCGCGTTCGGTCAAACGTTGAGCTTTGCACTGCGCTCAGGCCCCCGGATACCCAACAGGCGATGCAGGTAGATTTATTGATCGGGAGAATTAGAGCGTAGGTGTTGCGGGTTAATCCTGCTCCTGACGTGTAGCCGGTGCGTTGGAGATTTGGGGTGTTTACGTTGTCTGGGGTGGGGAGGCCTGCCCCTAGGTCTTCTGCGTCCCATGACACTGAAGCCCCAGACGTTGTGCTGATTCGGAAGTTGCCTGGACTGTTGCCGAGAGGGCGATTAAAAAATGCTAGAGCTATTGAGTAGACACCCGTGGATGGGAATGCTGCGGGGACAAGTTTTGATTTAAGTGCTTGGCCCTGTTCGCCCTTCATGGGCAGGACGCGCTTTACGGCGCTGTCTACAAACTCCTTCTCTGTCTTGGCGTCCTTCTCGCGCTGGTGCTGGGAATTGCGCTGATTGCTGCGGTGCGCTGCATCGCGCCCCAGCAGCTCGCCACCAACAAGCTTGATGTCGATGTTGGTGGACATCAGGAGTCCAGGGCGAGCTGGATGCGGTAGGTGATGACTTGACCGTCAGAGAGGGTAACGGCTGGGGACTCGGTTAAAAGGCTGTGGATGTAAGTGCTTTCGTCAATGACCACGTAGATGCTGTCGTAGGTGAAGCCGGGGCCGGTGGCGGTAAACTCAGCATCAATAAAGGTGTTGGCGCCTGCGGTGCCGCCGATCTCAAGGCGGCCATCCGTTGCGTCATAGCCCCCAGCGGGAAGCGTTGCAGTGAAGTCTGCGTAACCGCCACCACTCACTTTTTCCGTATCCCAGTCAGCGCTGGTGGATTCGACCGTTAGCCCGCTAGTGCCCAACACAGCGAGAGAGACGCGGATCGTCTTGCCTTCGTAGGCCAGTGCTGCTACTCGCGCCAGTTCTTTGGTGCTGAGGGCGCTGGTGATGGCCATGGATCAAGCTTTTAGCTAGGTTTCCGGTTTATGCAGCTTCGGGCGGATCTGGTTCGCCGATTACCTCGTAGCTAATCTGCACATCACCCATGAAGTCCTCCGTTACTAGGTGCTGGATGCTTACTCCTTCTTCCAAATAGAAGGCTGTATTGCGATTTACGACTTCAATCACATCCAATGGGTCAATCGTTCGTTGGTACATGAAGCTATATATGTTTGTTGAATCTTGCATAAGGTATAGAGTTAAGGTAAACGGCGTTTCTGCGGCATGGCTGCGAACGACAATGCTGTTGATTTTGAAAACTTGACCGCTGTCAGGGTAGTTACCAAGCAGCCAACTATCTTGAGTGGTAAGCGCTGCAGAGTAGGTTTTGCCAGTTACCTGTGTGGGGGACTTGAGGTTTGGGGCGGGCATACGGCAGGAGCTTGTTCGCTAGGTTTCCTCAGTTCGCCCATGTGTAGGGCTGAAGCTCGGTGTTCCAGCCGTACACCTGCTGGGACCACGAAGCAAAGAAGTTGTCGGCTGTACCCATAAACGAGGTGCAGGTTTCGGAAAGCAGCACCGGGGTGGGGGAGGGTGTGTGTAACTGGGGCGTTAGGGAATAGGTGTGGCGGCGGAAAGGAAGGGACAGGGTGAGGATGGGAGTGAGGGTTATTTTTTCGTTGTACGGCGCGACGGAAGTAGCAGGTGTGATCGTTACGGGAAATGCAGGACTTTCCCCTAACGGGAGGAGAAGACCCATCCAGTTGGGAACTGAAGGATCGAAGCCTTCTGGTACGGGGATGGTGTTGGCCGGCTTTGCGCTGGGGTTGTAGCTAGGGGTTGCAGGAATGTTGATCATGAGGATGCAGGGGGTGTGGGATACCACGTGTCGTTGGAGCTTGTGATACCACCCCAGAAAAGTGCGTCTGTACTGCACACCAATCCGCTGGCGTCAAATGTCCAGCTGTTTGCATTGGCGCGATACTGGGCGGTGGCACCATTGGCGGTGAAGTACAGGGGGTCAAAGGGAGTGGTGGGGAGTAGCTCGGGTGGGAGCTGCATGTTTATGCCGTTGCGGTTGCCCAGCAGCAGAGCGTTCTGAGCGCGTCCAAAACGCAAAGCTTTGGAGGCTGCGTCTGATGGGATGACAGTGCCGCTGACAATTTGATCGTCGGACGCGAGTGGCATGGAGAACTCGGTGTAGCTGGTGCTCTCGGAGCTGCCAAGAATCCACTGGAGTTCGGCTTTGTTCTCACTCGTTGTGTTCTTTTGGTTGGTCGCGTTGATGCGGTCCTGCAAGCTCGGGCGCTTTTCAAGGCCAAACTCGCGGTTGGTAACAATCTGCGTGGCTTGGCTTTGGAGGCTCAGGCCGGCGGCGTCGTTAAGGACGCGGCTGATAGCACCGTCCCACTGCAAAGAGGAGTAGGAGCCAGAAGATGCAACTTCTTCAAGGTTGGCTAGGTCGCGCCGGAGTGCTTGCTGGCCGGATAGTGTTTGGAAAGAGCTGACCAATGTCGTGCGCTTTTGCTTAGTAGAACCCGTGTTGTAGATCAGATCTTCAAGTCTGTTTTGGGCATTACGTTTCTGACTGAAGGCCGAGGGGATGATTGTGTCATAATCGTCAATAGTTTTGGACGTGCTTACTGACTCAGATGAGAGGGAAGCAAGAGCACCTGTGACCGGGTGGATGTATTCGTTGATTCCTAGCGTGCCTGCTACTGCTCGGCGATCCTCCTCTGTTTCAGTAGTGGTTTGCTTGGGCATGTTGCAGTAAGGGTACTCAGCAGCACTGTTGCTAACGTACTGCGTGTCAGTCGTGACGGTCGTGGTAATTGGGGTGATGGCAAGATACTGGCCGCCCCCGTTGCTGGCGGTCATGGCAGCGCCCACCCACTGGCCGTTAACTTCACCCAGGCTTTGAGTGCGCGTCTCTTTACGCTGAATAACGCGGTCCAGGGCGTCGTAAGTTGTGAGGGTTTTGGTATAATTTGTATACCAATATTTGTAAACTTCTTCAGTTTTAGTACCTCCTGTATTCAGCGAGTACGGAACGCTGTACTGGTTCAATTCATAGCTTTCATCAACTTCCCAGTTGCGGTTATACGTAAGGGAGTCTGGCTCCTTAAATCGCAGAGAGTTGTAGTTTACCACCACAGAGGATGCGGGGAGTTGGCCAACCCCGATAGCGCTTACGTCTAAAACTTCTGCGTTGCTAAGTAGCGGGCCGTAGTTGCTGCCCCCGCTGAGGTCGATAAAGCGCAGCACCTCTTGCTCATCTAGGTAGCCAACAAAGCTCTCGCTAAGCAGTAGGTCGTTTAGCAAAGCAATGTAGCCGCCGTCTGGAGTGAGGCTATTTCGTGCGTAGGTATTGGTAAGAGGGAAGGTGGCGTGGTCGAGTCCAACTTGCTCGCATACCCACGCGGCAAGAGTGGCGCCAGTTACCGGGGGGATGGCAATGTCAATCTCGACCTCGTTTTGAAAGGTTGTGGGAGGGGGTTTTAACTGTTCAAGATAGGTCAGCTGGCACCCCATGCTGATGTCCGTGGTGTTGCGGTACGGATCGGCAAAACTGCTTAGGACGCGAAGGACGCGGGGCAGGCGAGTAAGGTATCCGTTCTTTTCGTAGGCAAAAGTGATAGTGGTGCCTACGGCTGGGGTTTGAAGGCCCTGGAGCTTGAGGTTGCCGACAGTTTTTATTAGCCCGCTGTTCTGCAGGTAGTCGTCCGCAAAGCTGCCGCTGATGATCGTGCCAAGGTTGCAGTAGGTTTTGGCACGAAGGTCAATGGCCATTACTTCACCTCAGCAATTTGCATTGAGACCTTGTACCGAATGACCTTTACGCCGTTCTCGATTGCGTTTTCAGCGCTGGGAGTTGGAATGCTTAGGGGGTAAAAGGAGCCGGTGGTAGGAGCAGAGGTGTTGGATGCGGTGTCGTAAATCCAGGTCTGAAGTGCAGTCCAGTTGGTTTCGTTGCAGTAACCCTCGATCTGATAAAGCGTGGTGATGCTGTGAGCGCCAGTTATATAGTGCGTGCCGCCTGCCGTCATGGCCAACGGGGGGAGGTCTTGGAACGTGTCTGGAGGTTGGAGAAGTGTGATTGTGGCGCTTCCAATTTCAAACGTGCCGAACAGCAGCTGGGGTTGGGTGCTCTTCTCATCAGAGCGCAGCAGAACTTCGAGGCCTTGGTTTGCATCCACAAGTTCGCAGCTGGCCTGAACAAAGGCGCCGATTTGTGTGCCGCTTGGTGCGCTAATGAACCAGCAGGGGACGGAGGTAAAGGTGATGCCGTTGGCGTCCCCACTTAACGAGACTGTGGTGCCGATGACGCCACTCGTCTTGGTGTCGGCGTCAGTAATGCGGGTGTCGCGCCATGTGTCGTATAAGGAAAGCAGCGATTGCCACTCGCTGGGGGTGCAGAGGCCCTCGACGTGCCATTTGCGGGCCGTAAGGCCGGCACGGGTGTCACTCTCGTCGTAGCCGTAGGGCTGGGCCGTGAGGGCGGACAAAGTTAGAGAGTTGAGGGTGAGTGTCATCTTGCGTAGGCGTTTGAGACGTCAACAGCGCCGGTATCCCGGTTCACCGTAACGCCAACATTCCATTGCTTATCAACTAATGCCTGCAAACCAGCAACTACTTCCAATGCGCTTTGTTGAACCGTCGGAAGGTAGTTGGTCAGTTGCTCTGTGGCTACTTGGAGGGAGTTGTTGGCTTTGATGTAGTCGTCCTGAGCGCGGTTAAGGCCGGTGCCAGCTTGCGTGTCTTGTTGAACGGTGCGAATAAAGTCGATCATCTTCTGGTTTACATCCGCAGTGTTACCGGAAATGTTGTAGTCGAAGCGGTTAGAACCGAGAAGATTCCGAGCTTGCTGCTTTGCTGCGTTGAACTGGGGGAGGAGACTGTTAAAGGCTTGTTGCTCGCGAGCGGCTCTGTCCTGGGCGCCAAGGTACTTGTTGAGGCCGTTGTTGCCGGTGCGGAGCTGCAGGAGGTTGAGGTAGGCATCCTGCAGGGAGGTTGCGGCGTCTTGGGCTTCGCGGCGGGCACTGCGGAAGGCTTCGACCAGCTGGGTGCGGGCAGTAGCGCTCGCAGTTTCTACAGCTGCACTTGCTTCTCGCAGGTTGCGAATCGCTCCTGGATCAGCAGGGGATGCGTTAAGCGCTGCTTGCGCATTTTGCTGGGCACGGATTGCTTCGCGGTAGGAAGCGCTAGCTTGTAAGGCGCTGACTCCAGTGCCGCTTAGGTTCAGCGACTGGCGGGTGATTGCAGATTGTTCTTTGCCGGCAGCAATCTTGTTACGAGAGGTGAGATCAGCGGCAAGCTGGTCGCGTTTTTCCTTGGTAATGTCCTGCTCATTCTTGAGCAGTTTTTCTGCAAAGTCGCTACGAATCTTGTCGGCTGCAATCGCGTCATTGGCAGGGGCTAGGTTGAGGGCACGGGTGCGCTCGAATAGAAGCTTCTGCCTTTCGTACTCAAGGGTGTTCAGCCTGTTGCCCGAATTAGACTCCAGAATTAGCTGTCTTTCAAGCTTGCGCAGAGCTACTGTCCGACCAACTGCCCCTGCATATTCCTTGGCTTCCTTTGCTTGAGCTTTCTGCTCTTCTGTGAGCTGGCCGTTGTTTTCGAGAAGCTGACGGGAGGCTTTGACCGCTGCACCAGTGCTTTCAAATTTAAATTTACCTCCTGATCCGTACTGACCTCCCTGCTCCTTAAAAAGCTTGTCAAACTCGGCTTGACGGCTGGGGTCGTTGCCAATGAACGCCTTGGCCTGTTGGATGTCGGCGCCAGCTCGCTTAACAGAAACGCCGCTCAACTTGTCAATAAAGTCCGCAATCGTATTGGCTGCTGTGGTCAGGGCTGGGGCTAGGCCGTCCACGATGGAGACGCCGAGCTTGCTGAGGCTGCGGCCCACTTCGTCGTAAGCGGTTTGTAGCGCCTTGAACTCTTCACCGTTGCCAAACTGTTTGGCGATGTCGCCACGGATCAGTGCCGCAGCCTCTTCCTCACGACCTGCCTTGATCAAAGCAGCAATGTTCTCCTCTAGACCCTTACTGGAGAGCAAAGCACTCTGCTTTAGTTGGTCAAATGCTGCTATGGGATCTTTCAGAGCATCGGCTAATGCAGATGTTTTTTTCACTGCGTCGTCAACAAATTGGCCAATCTGTGTGCCAATCAGCGATAAGCCAAAGCCAAACTGTCCACCAGCCAATCCACCTACCGCACCGCCAATGCCGCCGCCGAGACTTGCGCCTGCACCCTGGCCGAAAAGGGCGGGGAATGCGCCGCCAATAATGCCGGAACCAAGGGCATCTTTAAGACGATTTGAACCACCCGAACTTTTGGAACTAGCGCGGCGTTCTTTGCGGAATGCCTCAACAGTTGCATTGGCAGTTTTTTCGCGCTCGCGTTGAAGGATCTTCTCAGCGCGGATCGCAGCTTCGATTGCAGCTGGGGAGCCGGGGAAAGCCGTACCGCCTCTAATTGGGGAGGAGTTAAGGCGGCCAATGCGCAGTCCTTCTGCGCGAGAAGCGGAAATAGCAGCAGGAGAGCCAGCGATTAAAGCGCTGCCGCCGATGGGAGAGGAGTTAAGGCGACCAAGACGGCGACCTTCACTTTCGCTCGCTTTTTCAGCAGCTTTTGCAGAGCGTTCACGGGCAGCAGCAAGCCTCTCCTCAGCGCGAATGGCAGCTGGTGAGCCGGGAAATCCTGTGCCGCCTTTGACTGGGGAGGCATTAAGGCGTCCGACACGCAAGCCCGCAGTGGCTTGGCGCTCGATCTCACGGCTTTGGTCGCGGGAAACGCGCAGCCGGTCGCGCTCTTTGCGCAGGGTGAACTCCAACGAGTCCGATATTTGGTTGAAACTGCCAAATTGACGCCTGGCTTGGGCAGTGGTGGCTTCACCTAGCTGAGTGCGGAGCTTGGTGGTTTTGACGCCGTTTGCTTCAAGGCTACGGATTTGCTGATCAAGGTTGTAGCGCCGCTTTTGCGCGTCGGTAATCGCGTTGATGGATTCGCGGGCGCCGCCACGGCTTACACCACGAGCGCTGAACACGGGGCTGCCTACATCCCGCTGGCTACCATCAATGTTGATGCGGCCTAAACCGCGAGCGGACCGCACATTTGCGTCTGCTTGCGTTTTTGCTTCTCGTGCAATGCGTCGGGAACTGCGATCTTTTGCCTCCGAAAGTGTTACTTGACGAGCTAGCTCCTGCGAAATTCGTCTTGCTGACGTGAACTCGCGGTCAGCGTAGGCAGAAGTAAGGCGACCGAGCTGGGTGCGAAGGCGGGTGGTGGCAACGCCGCGCTCTTCTAAAGAGTCGATCCGACGAGCAAGCCGAAAACGCTTTTCCTTTAGTACCTCAAGATCCCTTTCGGCTTTGGTTTCGCGTCGGCCACTCGAAGATGAACTGGTCCCGCCTGCCGAAGAATTATTAGCTCGATTGGCGCGAGCAGTAGTGCGGTTTGTGGCTGATTGAAGCTTGTCAATTTCCTTCCGCGCATCCGCAAGCCCCTTTAACAGCGCAGTGTCGTTGACTGTAAGGATAAGTTCGGCTGTGCCGAGGGATTCCGCCACAAGTTGATGCGCCTCCTGTAACCGAGATTGCCGGTTCGCAGGAAAACTCGGTTATGGCTTCAGCTCTTTTACCACTGGCAAACGCAACAGCAATACTGCGGCTAGCAGGGGCTGGTGTGATGACGGATCCTGACACCGGCAATGTCACGGCAGTAGAGCAGGAGGTTGTGTTAAGCCTGTTTCTTAAAGCGGAACAGGTGGCGTACCGTCAACTGCCTGGAGTGGATGTAAATAAAACGATCTACGAGGGCTATGTCGTCGATCCGCAGGTACTCCCTGCTGGTGTGGTGGCTAGAACCCCAGGAACGTTGGTTTTTGCGGGGCAGCCGGCGGTCGAGTGTGTGGTGCTAGAGGCTCGGTTGCCATATGGCTCCACAGGGTTGATTGGTGGGACGTTGCAAGATACGCTTGGGGATCGGGTGCGCTTAGTGGCTGACGCCTAAGCCTGATGGCAAAGCTTCGCGTTACCGAATGGAATGCTGATCAGCTGCTGGCAAGGTCAGCGCAAATCCTTGAGGACTTTGGGCCGCAGGTTGCGTTTCAAGCTGAGCAGGAACTAAGCAAAGAGCAATACCAGTGGCCTAGGGAACGCAGTGACGGGACTCAAATTGTCACCTACCGCAAGAACGGCACACAAGTAACTACGCCACGGGACATTGTTGATACTGGCGAACTGCTTAACTCAGCTACCGCTCCGGCGGTGCGGAGTGGTCAGCGCGGGCCGCGTCTGCAAATTAAATGGACGGCGCCTTACGCAAAAGCGGTGCAGGAGGGTGGATATTTGATTGGCAGTGTACGAGCTAACTATGTGGCACCGGGGCGGGATTGGATTGCAAAGACTTACAAGCAGCTGAAGGTAGGAGGCGAAAGGCCGTTTATGCCGTATGTGCTGCAGCGCTGGAAATCGCTTGCCAAAAAGTAATCCCCCGCTGCGGTGAGGCAACGGGGGTGGGAGATGCGCAAGGCGCCGTGGGTGGGGGAGATTAGTCGTCTTCCATCACCCAAGTTGGGGCGCCGTAGCCGGAGAGGGTGAAGCTCACTTTGGCCACGTTGCCGGCTTGGATGTCCTCGGAGAAGTCGGTGACGTATGCAACGCCAGAGTGCTTCTCAGGAGTGCCGCCGACTGTTTGCTCAGGTGACTCCCTGTACCACTCAACCAGATCACCTGCCGCTGCGTACAAAGATGCTGATTTCAGAAGCAGGTAGCCCGCATCTTTCAATGAAAGGTTGAGGCTGCAGGGGATGGTGTACGACTGTCCGGTTACGACGGTAGCTTTGAAGCCTTGGGGGCTGCCGTAGTCGAGAACGTCGGTGGTGTCGGAAGAACTTTGGATGCCTGCGTTCTCAAGCGAGAGCACCTCGGTCATCCCCGTCGAGGATGTGGGGTTGGTACTGGCCGTGGTGCCAGCTTTGACCCAGAAGCGGTAGCCGAGGGCCGTGAAAAAGGCACCAGTAGCCATTGCAAACAGAAGCGTTGGTTTGTTCTAGGTTTCCCTAATCATTTTCAGTTGCTTCAAGTTGCTCCCAGGGGGTAGCGCGGGGGCATACGTGGAGGTCAAAGCCTCGAATGTCGTGGTCCGTTGGTTGGGTGGCGACGAGCGCCAGCTTCAACGCTTCATCGGTAATCTCCAGCTTCTCTAGTATCTCCTCGGTGCTATGACCGTTATTCATCATCTTGCGGGCTAGCTGACCGTTACGGCGCACGCTGCCGGGGGCTTTTACCATCCAGTTATTGTCACGGATCCAGTGGAGGATGTCACCCTCGCAGAAGACCGTCAGCAGGGTGCTGAACGTGCCCTTGGCGGGGTTCCAGGCGCGGCACGTTTTGATGAAGCCTGTGTCGATGCAGCTAAAGAGATCGTCGCTGGCGACAAATGGGTATTTGCGGCACATCTTCCGGCCCATGAGGCGCACTAGGCCTCGATGGTCCCGATACATCTGCCCGATGGAATGTCGCTCCTCGTTGCTTAAAGGCGTGGCGAGGTGGCCGGTACGGGGACGGCGTGGTTTTGGGCACACGTCGGACACAGGGGAGTGGCAAACTCTCACCTGATTAGTCTAAGGTGCCCTATCTAGGTCGGGTTAGCTGCGGGTGATGGCGATTGTGGGGCCTGGGATCACGCCAAGCAGCGGGGCAAGGAGTTGTTTCAGGTGGGGCAGCGCGGTGAGGGGGGTGATGCGTTGGTTGTTGGCACTGCGCCACTCGATCTCCATTACGTCCAACTTGACACGCTTCAGGTCGCTGTTGGCAATGTTGGGGATGAGGGAAGAAGAGGCGCTGGTTTGGGTGAGGAGCGTGGGGGTGGTGATTAGGGCGGAGGCGAGGTCGAAGGTGGCGTCCGCTAGTTCGCTTGGGATTTCCGTGTCGCTGTAATCGCGCTCACTGGTGTAGGCGTATTTGCGGGGCCAGCAGAGGGCTTGGGTTGTGCTGGTGCGCGATCCGATGTAGCTGAGGGTGTCGAGGGCGCTGGTGGCGCTGATTAGGGCGCGGGTGCGGGTGTCGGAAGTTGCGTCCTCCCAGTCGGTGGGGTTGACTCGGTTATCTGCAATTACCTGGGCAGCAACCAGCGTGATGTAGCTGTTGGCATCGGCTGCGCCTGCTGTAGCAATGATTGAGGCCGCCATGTCACGCTGCACTGTTCCCTAAGTTTCCCTGCAGGCAACTTCGGTTACACGCCACAAAGCACAATGGAGTTCGACGTTCAACCTGTAGCTGATGAGAAGCCGGTGGTAAAAACCGTGCGCAAAAAAGCTGTGAAGGCGGAGGAAGCGCAGGTTGGTGGGGTGCGAAAATGGGAAGATGTTGTGCCGCTGGTGCGGGAGATGAAGGAGGCTGGGGTGTCGGTGCCTGAGATTGCTGAGAAGTTGGAGCTTAGTTATGTGCTCGTTAATCAGGTGATGCTGCAGAGCTACAAGATGACGGTGGACACCATTGGGGTGTTTGATCGTCAGGAGCAGATGCGGGTGGCTGAACAATAAAAAACCCCCGCGCTGGGCGGGGGTTGGATGCACCGTTGACGATCAGGCGTAAACGCCAGTGTCGTAGGGGGTGTTGACAAGCAAGCGCACCAGGGGCACGTTCTTGACGTTGTTGTAGGCCAGGGTCCAAGAGGCGATGGCGCCCATGTTGCCAGTGGTGGCAGCATTGGTGGGGTTGTCGCCTGCGGCAGCCCACTTTGTTCCAGCGACGTGGTAACCGTAGTGGTAATCCACGATCAGCAGGTCCTGGAAGCTGCTCTTGTTGCGGTCGGTTTCGACGCGCAGATCCTGTTGGATGCCCTCGCCAACCACGCCAGCGCCAAACAGGTACACGGGGTACTTGTTCAGGTGGGTAGAGGTGCCGCCGCTGATCACACCCAGCTGGTCGTCAACGATGACGCGAAGACCGGCAAAGGTGTTGTAGGGGACGCCAATAAGGCCGCCGGCAGCGGAGACGGAACCACCGCTGACCTGCACTTGCAGGTAGCCGGTTTCCTCCAGGTAGTTGGCCACGCTGGAGTGCATGGCAATAGCGGTCATCTCGGAACCGCGCTCACCCAGCTTGCTCTTGGCCTTGACCACGTTGGCGGCGGTCAGGTAGTTGGCAGAGGTGGCGCTGGTGGTGCCGGTGGCGTTAAAGGTGTTAGAACCCAACACGCCGGAGCCGGAGATGTTGCCGAATAGACCGCCGATTTGAGCCAGCAGAGTGCCGGTCTTCTTCTTGGCGATGGAGGCAGCCAGTTGGTTGGCAACGTGACCCAAAGGATCAGCGCCGGAACCCAGACGGCTGAGGTCGTCAGTTCCGAACTGGAAGCCGCGATGCAGGATCGTCATGATCTGCTCGTCGGCAGTCACGCTCTGACTGGTCAGATAACCGGCGCCAGATGTGCCCCAGCTGTTACCGCTGGTGATTACTTCTTCGGTTGGGTTGATCGCATCGAAGAAGGGAACGCGGACGCGGGTGGCGCCTGCGCGGGCATCCAAAGCTGCGTTACGGGTGATCACACCCGATTGCAGGAAGGAAGATTGCTCGAAGATCCGCTCGCTGGTGTACGAGAGGAACTCGGGACGGCTGATTAGATCGGAGAGAAAGGTCCCCCCGAGGTTTTGTTGGGCCATTGTTTGAAAGGGCGGGGTTTACCGTGAGTTACCCGCGAGCGGCTTCGGCTTTGAAAAGCTTGGCCAGCTCGGGATTTTCGACCTCCAGTCGCAACGCCTCAGTGATGTTGCGCGTCTCGCGTTTGAACGGGTTTGTCATCCCGCTCGCTGCAATAGGTGCTGAAAGACTGGCGCCCATGCCTCGGCTTGCTGTCGCAGCAAAATGGTGGTCCCATCCGCTACCTGCTGACCGCAAACTGGTCAGATATGTTGCAAGGGGTTGCTCAATTCCGTTCACAACAACAACCGGAATGCCGGAGGAGTCGCGGAGTTGAGGGGCGATAAGCCCGTACAGTTGCTCCGGGGCTAGAGCACCGCTGGTGCTCATTTGCTGAATCGCAGCTGCGCGTAGGCGCTCCTGCTCAACAGCCGCTTCCTTTGAGGTCAACTGGGCTTCCAGGTCGCTGATGCGCTGCACCAGCTTTGCGTTTTCAGCTTTGGCGTCGTCCCACAACTGTTTGTACTCGCCGCTATTGGCAAGAGACTGTTGTGTGGTGGACTTCAGCTGAGCTTCGTTGTCCCTGAGGATCTTTTCAAGTTCGCCAAGTCGCTCGTTGAGCTTCTTGTTGGCTTCGCCTTTGGCTGCGTTATCTCGTTGTACGAGTTCGAGCTTGGTGCGAAGAGCTGAAAAATCGTCAGAAACTTGGGGGGTGGATTGCTGAGTCACGGACTCAACTTGTTCCTCCACGGGAGGAACTCCCACGACTTGCTCAGTCATGTGGAGGGTAATGTGTGCTCGCTAGGTTGCCGGGAGTATGCGGCAGCGGCACCGGGGGTGGACTGGGGGGATATAAGGGAAGTCGGTTTGGGTGGCGCCTGTTGTGCCGTCGAGCGGGCGGCAGATGGGGCAGGTCTTGGGGTCAAGAATGCTGTGCCACACCCAACCGCCAGAGGCAAAGGGTTCAGGAGTGGTGGCTGTCTTTTGTTGTTGGCGGGCGAAAATAGCGCGTTCAACGTGGCCGCTTACGTCCCACACAGCGTTGGCAATTAGCGCGTTGTCGCGGTTCAAAATGGCGCTGTAGGTTGTGCCTCTGGCGTTTTTGGGTTGCACATAGCCACGCCTCGTGCGTTCTGCTACAACCGTCCGGGCGATCTCGATTGTGCTGTCTTCGCGCATTAGGCCGGTTTCAACCTTGGCGCGGATTGATCGCAGGTGGGTGTCCATGAACGGGCTGGTGCCGGTGATGGGGTTTACCTCGAAGAGGGCAAAGAGTGTTTTGCCGCCGGAGCGGGTGGTCTTGAGCAGGGTGTCTCCCGTGCGGGGTTTGTAGTCGCGCAATGTGGCAGCAAGTCCTGCGTAGGAAGAGGCGCGGGCAACGTGCTCACGCTCTACTGTCTCCAGCTCTTGGAGCAGGATCGTGCGGAAGGCGTTGTTGTAGTCCCGTAGCTCGAAGATCAGGGTTGGGAGTATGGAACTCCAAATGACGTACCTGCTCATCCCGGTGCTGGGGAGGGAAGCGAGGAGCGATTGGCGTAGACGCCACAACAGCAAAAGCAGTAGCGCTTTGATCTTGTCCTGCACGTTGCGCTCGTTCTTAGAGAGAACGGCGTAGGAGGCGATTAGGTATTCGTCTGGGGTCACAACTCACCGACTGGGGGTGGGAATTAGTTCGGGTTGCGTCCGGGGCGCATGGGGGTGGGGAGGGTTTGGCTGGCGAGGGAGTCGCCTTGACCTGCGTTGGCAGCGTTAGTGCGGTCTAACGACGCGGGGTTTTGCGCAAGTGGGTCGAGGCCCATGGAAGTGTTTTGCTGGTCGATGTACTCCTGGGTGCGGGTGATCTCCTCTTGGATGTCCAGACCGGCGGGTAGAACCTCGCCCTGTTGCAGGATCTCCAGCAGCGTCTCCTGGGAGATTGCGTTCTGCATGAAGAGTTGGAGCATTGCGGTGATCTGGTTGCCGTCAATCAGGCGGTTCTCGTAGTCCTGCTCGATCACCACTTGCGGGGGGTCGATGCCGACATACTGGGCGGCAATCTCCAGCATGTTGGTAAGGGCGTTGGCAAGATCGGCGCTGATGAGCGCCATGATCGAATCGCTGTCGATCCGATCCATTCTTTTCGCTTCTGCAGCGGCGTTGGTGGTGTTTTGACGGGTGAGGGTGTTGATGCCGAGGCGGGAAATCTGCTCCTCTAGCGCCTCTAAGCATTTGAGTTGGGAGTCGAAAGCGTCGGTCGTGGGGGCGATGTATTCGGCGCCGCCGTCAACTGGGAGGAGGACGGCGGTATTGACGCTGATGCCAACTGGGGAGTCGGCATCGGGGTCGAAGCCGCGCATCGTCAGGATCGGCATGGCGCCGACGTGGATGCTGTGCATGAAATCGCAGAAGCGTTGGGCGTAGGCGATGTTTAGGTAGGCGACTTCCAGCAGGGGTGGGACGCTCGTAAGGGTGGAGATGCGGTTGCCGTAGACGGTGACGAGCGGGATGCGGTCGAGGTCGGTGGTGCCGGATTCGTAGATGCCCCATCCAGCACCATCGTCTTTGCGCCATAACTCATAGCGACCTTTTTCCAAAACGCGCACCTGCTCCACTTCCTCTTCTCCGAAGCGGCCCACGTCTTCGAGCGCAATCTCGTGGATGCGGACTTGGGTCAGGGGGGCCTGGGGGTTGTTGTTTTCGGTGCGCCAGCCGCGTATTGACTGGGGGCTGACGTGGATTAGATAGGGCTTGGCGTTGTTGGCGCGTTGGGCGGCGAGGTTGGCAGCTTGGATCGGGGGGTAGTCCACGATTGCGCTGCTGTGGCCGTACAGCAGGGCGGTTTCCAGTTGCTGGCGGGCAAAACTGTTCAGCGTGGTGCCGTCACCGCATACGTTCTGGGCCCACTCCTCCCAGTAAGGGTCACCCTGTAGTTGGATGCCCTTGCGCAGGATTAGACCGGCGGCTTGAGACGCAAGGCGTTGGAGGAATGGGGGGAGGACGGCGTGGAAGATCCGGCGCTTATAGCTTTCGGGGTCTTCGCGGGGCTCCTGCGGAATGAGGCGGCGGGCGTCTTTGCGCAATGCGGCGGTTCCGCCGATGCACACGTTGATGGGGTCCCACTTGGGCACCATCGCCCGTACCGCGTTGCTCCTGACTTCTGGGTCGTCGGGTGCTCCGGCTGGGGCGGGGATGGCAGAGCGCGTGAACGATTGAGAAGCAAGGAGTACGGGCGGCGCGGTGAAGTCGTAACCGGGGTAGGAGCTGTTGTTGGCGGCCATCCCGGCGATCTACATTGCGTAACCGAGGTTTCCGTTGCGGCGCAAAAGCGCGGTTTACTTGTAAATGAAATTGCTGCCGCCTGTTTGATAGCGCTTTAGGCCGGCCAGGCTGTGGACGACATAACCGGCGGCATCCACTGGGCCCGATTTGTCGTCTAGACCGAGGCCGCTTTTGTCGGGGGTGCCTTTGGCGTTGTAGGTCTGCGTTTCGAGGGCGCGGATGAGGTACTTGCACCGGGGGTGGACCCGCAGGCGGTTGTGCAGGAGGAGCACGTTCATGCTGTTGACGCGATCAGCGACAAGGGGGTTGGAGTTTTGGACTTTGACGTGGAGGCCGTTGCGCTTCAGGATGGCGAGGTCTGATTCGGCGGCATTTGTGGTGGTGCGGTGCTTTGAGGCGGCGTCGGGAACAACCGTTAAGAGGCCGCGTTCGATGTGGCGGGGGTAGCGGTCGTTCAACATGGCCGCGACGGATGGGGTGTCCTTTGGGTGTAGTTCGTCTAGGAAGTGGAATACGTCTTTGCGCCTGACGCACACTTCGAGGAAACAGTTGCCCACGTTGAAGTCAGCGCCGACGTAGATGCGGTCGTCTTCGCGTAGTTCTTCGTCACTCCAATGCACGTCGCGGTCGAAGTACGAGTAGACCGTTGTTTTGTCTAGGGCGGTGAAATTGCCCTCGATGTAGGACGCGATTAACTGGGGAGGGTAGGAGGCGTACAGGCTTTCGATGAAGCCTGGGGGGAGGTGGGGGTTGTCGGTGGTCTTGGCGCGGATTAGGCGCCGGTCTTCTCCCGCTTGTTCGTCGAACGTCTTCCACATCCAGTTGTAGCCCTCTGGGGTGGATGCGACGGCGAGTTGAGG
>Ga0114979_10000637_pt1 | contig 23038 bp, 33 predicted proteins | sample S_140625_EF_Meta_FD_87315 | JGI IMG/M metagenome (GOLD analysis project Ga0114979, IMG submission 87315) | Freshwater microbial communities from Lake Simoncouche, Canada to study carbon cycling - S_140625_EF_MetaG | ecosystem: Environmental > Aquatic > Freshwater > Lake | place: Lake...
ACAATGGAGTCGTAGTTGGTACCCGCCGTAGTACCCGCCGTAGTACCCGCCGTAGTACCCGCCGTAGTACCCGCCGTAGTACCGACAGAGGATGAGCTTCGGTTGTTCAGGTAATCCTGCACGTACTTGGATGTTGCGTCGTTGGGGTTTGCAGACAAGTAGTCCTTAACGCCTGTGTCAAACGCCGACCCGATTGTGTTGGTCGTCAAGGCCCCGGTGTCCAGCTTATTTTTCCAGTAGTCATAGCCACCTTGATCAATCTGGTTTGTATTGGACCCAATACCCGTACGACCAATCCCGCCGTACAAATCTTTGATCAGGGAGTCGTAGTCTGATCCACCAGAAACGGAACCGCCGTCAGCGTAGTACTGCTCGCGCTGTGTACGAGAAGGTCCCTTTTGCCACATGCTGTTCGCCTCGCTCATCTGGTCCTCGTAGGACGAGTATCCGCCACCGGCAGCTAGGGGGAGATTATAGAGACCAGCAACTGTTTTCCACTCGGAAAGCTGCTGGCGGTCCATGCTGCCAATGTCCGTGTAGGCTTGCTTGGCAAGCGTCTTTGCATACTCCTGCAAACGGGGACTGTCGCCCTCGAACATGGGGGTGAAGTCCACGCTTCCTCCTTCAGCAAAACCCAAGTATGGGGAGGTGTAGTCGCCCGTGTTTCCCATCATGCCTGTCATAGGTAAGAAATTAAAATTGTCCATGACGCTCAAGCGAGTACCGGTGTTGTCACCCATCCCTTTACCGCCAGAGAACGACATGCCCATGTCGTATGTCCCCATCCCTGTGTTGTAGCTGTTGGGGTCTACAGAGTTGTAGTTCAGATTGTTCTGAAGCGACTGGTTCAGGTAATCGTTCGATTGCTGCATGATCTGGTCATTGACCGTGCTGGTGGTCCCCAAGTTGTAGGCATCAAATGGGTTGGTCGCAGTCAGGTCCTCGCCATTGTTTTGCAAGGCAGCAAGGGCAGCAAGTTCGCTCTCGCTAGGCCTCTTTGCAAGTTCGGGGCGATAGATGGCGTTCTTCTCAGCCTGAAGTTTGGCCAGATATTCTGTTATGTCGTTTCTATCTTCAGCGTCGTAATAGGTGTTGTATTTGCTCTGCCCTATCCCCCCGGGGATAACTTTTCCGACGCGGTCTGTTCCGGGGGAAGGTAGACCATTTTGAAACCCGCGCCAGTCCGTCTGCGTAGTCAAAACTTTGTTCTGACCTTCGGTAAAGTAATCATCCAAGGCCTGCTTTGCGGTGGCTACCCGAGCCTGAATTTTAGGGTCTGTGCTGGAGAGCATATTGTTGATGCTTGAGTTCTTCTTGATACCCTCAACTTGATCGGGGGTAATCAATCCGGAAAGGGTCTTTGCTCTCCCATAATTGGAAGCAGCTTGACTGTTTGCTGCCAAACGGTTTCCAAGGGCTTCAGCTAGAGCGCGATCCTGTGCGTAAACAGTCCCCTGATTTGCGGGAAGATACCCCTCATTCTCACCGAGCATCGCGCGCAGCATTTTATCGTAGTCCTGCGACGTTGGCGTATACCCAAAATACGTCTTCCAAGAACTGGGGGAAGTTGTCGGAGCGGCCATCTCCTTTGTGGCGTCACTCATGACGCCCGTCTTTCTTCCCGCCTCTTGAACAAGAGCTTCGTCAGAATTACGAGACTGGTATTCGGGGGAACTCATGATGTTTAATGCAACATCCGAATAAGACTGGCCGCTATTCAACCTACCCTTCCAATAGTCCAAGCCAGCTTGGTCGGCATCACGGCCAAGGAGACCCTGATATAAGCCGCTAACAAGCTGGGTATTCTGGTAATCCTTGATGTACTTAGACATCTCATCTTTTGGATTGGCTTTTACGTAGTTTTCAATACCGGACTGGAAAGTAGGGGCGATAGTGTCAACTGTTTGCTGACCGCTCTTAAGGGCATTGATCCAGTGGTTTCGACCGGCCTCGTCAACTTGATTGACATTGGAACCAGAACCGGTACGCCCAACGGAGGCATAGAGCTTGTCTACAACTGCGCCATAATCTGGATCTGCCGCTGTAGAGGAGACGTCCGTTTGCGTTGCAGCACCGCCCGTGGCGTAGCCCTTGGGCAAGGTTGCGATTCCACCGCCGGCGTAGGAAAGTCTCGGGATAGGGAGCATGGCAATCTGCCTAGGTTCAGACATACCCTTGGTGGCGTTCAAGAGGACATCGAGGGAGTATCTCTCCTTGCGGGAAGAGTTTGTATCTGACTCGGGAGGGGCATCCTCGGAAGAAGCGAGGACATCTGAAGTTGACTGATCAACTGGGGGAGAAGTTCCAAGAGCGGCATATTGCCCCTTGTTGGATCCCCCATCATACAGGCCCATGACCTTATTGGCAAAGGCCCCGGCGGGCATGTCGGATCTACCGCCGTTGTTCTCTACGGCATCAGCGGCAACATCAGGGTCCTTGTAGACCTTGCCCAAAGCAGAGGCGGCAGGAGCATCAGCATTTGTCAGAAGGGCTACCGCACCCCCAGCACCTTGTTGATGAGCCAAGTAAAGCATCCGTCCATCCGGATTCTCCACGCCGTTCTGTTGGAGGATGGCCCTGTTCTGAACAGCCAGACGCGCCGCAGCGTCTGCCGAAGCTTCAAGATCATACGGATCCGAAAGCCCCATGCTCTTAGCAGTTCTCGGCATGAACTGGAAAGGTCCCGCTGCTCCGCTCGTTTCATTGTAAAGCTTCTTTCCGCCGCCGCTTTCGATCTGCTCCACGCGTGAAAGATACCCGCTGGGAAGACGGTACTTGGCTTCTATTCTGGAGAAGAGTTCCTGTTTAGATGCCATCACACCCTCTTTGATTCACGGGCACGGGCCATGGACACGTTGGCGCGAAGCTGCTGGATGTCCTCCAAGGAGGCCCGCTTCTCGTTGTCCTCAGCCTGTTTCTGCGCGAGTTTGCGCTCATCGAGGTCAATACGCAAGGCAGCTTCTTCCGCTTTCAGCTTCACCGCCTGCTCGCGGATATCAAGATCGCGCTGCTGCAAGGCAACCAAGGGATCTTCCTTGGCATCGGGGGACAGTTGCTGCAAGACTTGGGCAATCAACTGAGCCTCAATACCCGCCGCTACCTTCTGCATCAAGGGCATGGGGGGAGGAGGAGGGGCCATTTGCATGGGGGCACCGGTCCGTGGATCGAGGACCGTGGGCATCGATTGCTGGGCCTGCTGTGCTTGCTCCATGGCCTGCTTCATCGCCATGTGAGTAATGTGCTGGAATACATGGCCAAGCAAAATCCCGTAGACTGCCGGGGAAGTCTGGATCAGGTTTGTCCGGATGAAGGCGATGTGTGACGCAATATGGGCCTCATGCTCCTGATCAGGAAACGCCATCAACTGAGGCGCGCCCGAGGGAACCAGCATCGACCTAGCGTTCTCCATGGCCGGACCTTCCGGCTGCGGCTGTTGCGGAGGCGGCAGGATCAAGTCGATATCCCGCACCCCAAGGGCCGAATACATCCGATGATACGCCTCGTACTGGTTGTGTATCTGCGGCGCAGCCTGCGAGAGGCGAAGCTGCTCCTGCGCCAGCGAGATGCGCTGCGTCATCGAGAAGATGTTTGGGTCAGACACCGGGATGATATCGATCCGGTCGTCAAAGTCCTGAGAGAAGATCTCTTTTCCACCCATAACGTCGTAGGGGTAGGCCTGTACACTCTCACGGATAGCCTGCGTCAGGAGCTTAAGCTCTTGCTTCTGGGCGTAATGCAGTCGCTTGTGGACCGCGCTCAACACACGGCTGCCTCGCTCCAGCAAAGCAATAGTTGTGCCAACCGGCATCTCCTGATTGGAGTCGGTCATGCCCATGTCGGTTGTCCCGACAAACTTTTCAGCCGCCGTAACGCAGAAACCAAGCAACTGCATGAGCGTTGCGCTGGGTTCCTTGTACGGAAGGGGCATCAAGCTGTCGCGGAGGCTTCCGCCGGGGGCGTCAACGTCGCGCCACTCACCCGGTTGCAGCAAGGACCCCTCATCTTGGATGCGCAAGCCCTTGGCCTTGAACCCAGCAGGCAGATTGGCCAGCGTTCCGGCGTCAATAAGTTGACGGAGGATCGAGGTCGAACTGCGAGCGAGGTTTCCGAGTAGGTGAACAAGCCCAAAGCCGTAGAAACCAAGCCCCGGCATGAACTTGTAGTGGACGAAGTACTGACGCTTGCGCTTTTTGGGGTCTGCCGGGTCGTAATTCCGCCGGATTGCCAGCACATCGAGCGTATCGGAGTTGATTGTAACGATGTACGGCAGCTTAATGCCCGTCTCGTCCCCGTTTTGGTCCTTATCCTCGAACCCTTCGAGGTCCAAGTACGTATGGATCTCGTACAGGGTGTAATCTTCGGTCTCTGACCCCGGCTCAACCCCCGAAATCATGTCGACGCGCTCTGAAATGACGTCTCGCGCGCCGTCATCGGGGTCGATCTGCTCAATATCCCGGTAGAAACCAGACACTTGCTGCTTGCGAAGGTCGTTTTTGCCCACCTTCAGGACGTGCGTGACACGTTCGGCGGTCGCCAGATCCCTTGCACCGTACGGAACGATGAGGTCGTTGGGCAAAACATAGGGGGAAACGGCCCGCCCTAGGTCACCATCCCTATAGACCTTCTTAAATGTCGACCCACCATAGCCCAGATAGTACAGCATCTGGTCATAGTCGGGGTCGTACTCCTCCATCTCCACAGTGATGTAGTAGTTCAAGAAGTCCTTGACGCGTTCCGCCTGCTGCTGCTTGGCCGGATCGCTCTGACCGAGGATCTGCGAACGAACAGGGCCGCCCGCTGGCAGCATTTCCTTGTAGGCCTGCGCCTGAAACTGGGTGACGGCCTCGTTCAAGATGGGGTGCGTGACGCCGGTCGACCCTTCAAAAGGCTCCGTCCGTTCGTCATACTTAAGACCAAGGAGCGTGAGCCCCTCCTCATAGATCTTCTTCCACTCTTCGCGGCTCTCATCGTCGTCCTCGACAAGCTTGACGAGTTCGTTCGAGATGTTCTTCATCGTCTTTGGTTCAAGGACCTCGGCCAGATTGTCACCAAAGCCGATAGACGAGATGTCCTTATTCAGCGTGGACGACCCGTAGGTGATCACCGCACCTCCGTCCTCGTCCTCCTCGATGGTGTAGTCCGGCTCCTCCATATCGTCCGGTTCTTCAAAGGACACATCCGTGCCCTCCATTTCGGAGGCGTCCGGAGCCTGCGTCAGGCCTTTTTCGATACCGTTGAAAGGAGCGTTGGCCATTAGTAGTAAACCCTAGTTGATGGATACTTGGTCACTTCCATCTCGTAATCGTCAGGGTGGCCGATGAACCCACCCTGACGGAACCGCATCAAAGCCTGACTGGCGCAGTCCACATGGTCGTCGTGTTCGCCGAAGGGGAAAGACGCCAATTCCTCAACAACCTCCTCCGCCCACGACGTGTCAGGTCTCCAGATCAAGCCAGACTCAAACAGCGGCGATATGGAGTTGACCCTAGAATGTTTATCATTCCCACGGGAAGGCGTAAAGTTTACCACAGGTATGCCCATATGGCGAAGCTCTTGTGTGAGCGGAGTTCCAGAAGCCTTGGCCTCAATCAGGACCGTCTCTGGATCCCAGTACTTGTACTCTTCAAGTGCTATCCGTTTCAAATCTGGAAACTCCCACCGGCCCTTCTTTGCGTCCAACAGGATTGCGTTGGGTGGGGAGTCCTCGGTCGGATAGAACACGCCCCAAGTCTGGATGGCGCTATAGTCAGCGGTCCGTGTTTTGAGAAACGCGGTGTCGTAGCTCTGGATCACGTACTGTAGCCGAGGGATGTCCTTCTTCTCCCAGACCTTCCACCAATCTCGCTTGATCAGGGAGGAGGCGTCTGAGGTAGGACGCTGCATGTACTGCGCCATCCACTTCGACAAGGTGATCGAAGCCTTGATCTTCTCCAGTTCCTCCAACTTCCAGTATTCTGGCCACAGAGGCTCCCCACTATCAAAGATCGCCGGGAACTCCACAATGTCCCACTGATCGGCCTTGGGGTCCATGGACTGCTGCTTGATGAGCCGCGCCGTCAGGTCAGCATCTCCCCACCGCGTCATGACGATAACAATAGCCCCGCCCGGTTGCAGACGCTGGCGGGGGCCAGACATGTACCACTCCCAAGCGTTGTCCAGAGCAGTGGGGCTCAGGGCATCTTGTTCGGAGTGCGGATCGTCAACAATAAAAAGATCAGCTCCTCGACCCGCGATACTGCCTCCAACACCAGCCGCATAGTACTCACCACCATCATCGGTCTCCCAGCGGTATGCAGCCTTGCTGTCCGCGCGCAGTTTCACATCAGGGAAGACCTTGTGATAGTCCTCCCCATCCATCAGGTTTCTGACCTTGCGTCCAAAGCGGATCGACAGATCAGCAGTATGCGTGGCTTGCATGATCTTCTTCGTCGGTACACGGCCAATGAACCACGAGGGGAACAAGTAGCTGGCAAACTCCGACTTCGTATGCCTCGGGGGCATATTGATGATCAGGCGCTTCAATGTTCCGTTGGCCACGGCCTCAAGCTTCTCGGCCACAATCTTGTGGTGCCGACCGGCAATGAACCCCGGCCAAACGAACTTCACGTACTCCAAGAAGTTATCGTGGGCCTTCTTCGAAGACTCTAGCTGGCCAAGCCTGTCGTAAAGCTTGGCCAGCTTCTTCAGGTTGTCTTCGTCAATCTTCTTGGGAACAAGCATGGAGGTCCGTCAACAACAGAGACTACTGAACCTTGGCTTCGTCTTCGTCTTCGTCATCCAGATCGATCTCGATGTCGTCTTCGTCTTCGTCATCCAGATCGATCTCGATGTCGTCGTCGTCGTCAAAGATAGGGTCTTCCGACAGTTCGTACTCAGCCACTACTAGACCGATGTCGTTGAACACGGACACCGTGCCATCAAAGAAGATGTTAACCAGACTGCCCTCGGCGTCGAAGATGGAGACTTCGTAAACAAGATCCTCACCAGCTTCGGCAGTGTTCGCGTACGACACTTCGCTAGCAAGATAGAGGTTCTCTTCGTTTTCCTTGACGTGCTTGATCGTGAACATCGGGTTCTCCTTGGGTGGGTGGCGGTCCTTGGACCACGGTCCAGTACTACGAGACAGATGTGACAAGAAGGTGGAGATCTAGGATCCTACGGTACTACAAAATATAGGAGGGGGGTAGGGGATCCTAATCCTTTTTGTTGACAATTCGGGGGTCCAGTAATTTTTACAGTTGGTAACTGGGTGAGAAAAATCGGGTTTTACGCGCGCCCGCGAGACCCGCGCCTCTTTAGGGGGGTATCGGTTATCCGACAGGCTGTTGCTCAGGCCCAGTTCGACCCCAAGGGACCCGCGTGGCATGGACCTTGCATCACGGCGCTTTTTGTGGTGCGATCACGAATCTGTGATGTTGACTATGTTTGCCGACTGTGGTTTTCTGTTTTTGAGGGTGATTCGTACCCTCGCCCATAAAAAAGAAAGCGATCAAAATGACTGACCACCCTGTAACAGAAAGCATCGCAACCGCTCTTGTCGCCCTGTCATCGGCCCTCGCGACACTGACGCGCGAGATCCAGCACACTCAGGGCTTCTCCGCCGCTCTTGCGGAGCGCATCGCGGCCCTTGAAGCGCGCGCCGTGAACCAAGACAACAATGCGCCTGCGGGTCCAAGCACGACGGAGGTGCTGCGGGCGCGCAACCTGACCACGTTTGAACGCATAAACGAAAGGGCTTAATCATGTCAGATAGCTACATCACTGTTGGAAAAGACTCGACTAGCTACATTGGCCACGACGCCACGCGCCTTCTGCATGCGAAGACGGTTAAGCACGCCCTGCGGGCTTGCAAGCTTGGTTTCAGGCTGACGAAGACGGCAACGCCGACACGCTCGTTTGCAATGGCCAGCAAAATCACTGGCAAGGCCTACAAGCGGGGCCAGTACGATCAGGCGATAGCAGACGTCAACGAATGGATTTGGGCGATGGAAGCGGCCTTGCCCGTGATCCAGCGATAACCGACCGGGGGAGCGCAAGCTCCCCCAAACCCTCAGAAAAGGAAGCACCCATGCTCAGAACAATCGAGATCCTCGCCTATACCGCTACATGGTTCTACATTGGCGCGATTAGCGCCCTCTCATTCTTCTAGAAAGGAACGCACACATGACACGCCCCATTCACGCTATCGCTGACGAGATTATCAAGGATTGGACCAAGCCTTACTTTGGCGCTGTCCCCTACCTTGGCGCAATGCGCTTTCTCCACACGATAGAGGATAGCTACGGTTACGATGACGCGCGGACCGTCATCCTCTACTTCATGGCCAATGCCACGACGTGGCGAGGGTCCAAGGCCCGCGAAATCAAGGCCGAACTCAAGGCCCTGACGGCCCGCCGATAACCGCCCGAGCGCCTCGCCACCATCCCCCGGTCGAAAGGCCGGGGGATATTTTTTTGCGGGCGCTTGTCTAAATTGCATCTTAGGCCCGCGCGAAAGCCCGAGCGAGGGGCGGTTTTGGTTATGTAAATTGCATCTTAGGCCCGCGCGAAAACCCGAGCGTGGCGCAAAAAACTTGCGAAAGGGGCTTGCATTCCCCCTATTGTTCTCTATACTTACACCGTTAACAGGCCGCAGAAAGGGCTTTCCTATGATCAAAACAGCGCAAGAGATGATCAAAGCATTACGCAAAGGCGCGTTTACAGGCGTTATCCTCTATCGCGGGCCGAGCATGCTAGACGGCGCGCCGATTGTCGTGATCGCCAATCGCATCACAGACGCTAGTACTAACAGGAAGACTGGCGCGATGGTGCAGACTTTCATCATTCGCGCCGACGTCGACCCCATGACGGCGCTTCGCACGGCGCTTGATAGCAGCGTCTGCGGGGCATGCTTACACCGGCCCGCGAACAATGGGACTTGCTACGTTAACGTAGGACGCAGCGTGGCCAGCGTATATGGTGCGCTCACTCGCGGGCGTTATGCAGAGCCGGGCGTTGACTATGCCCGCGCGATACTGCCCGAGCTATTCGCTGGCCTAGCGTTTCGAATGGGGACTTATGGCGACCCGGCCGCAGCGCCTTTCCAGATATGGCGCGCTTGCACATTGAACGCGGGCGCAATCAACGGTTACTCGCATCAATGGCGTGACAAGCGTTTCGCCGCTTTCAAGCTCCTTTGCATGGCCAGCGCCGATAGCGCAAAGGACCACGACGACGCCCACGCCATGGGGTGGCGCACGTTCCGTGTAAAGGCCATCGGCGCGCCGAGTCTGCAAGGCGAGGTGACATGCCCGGCGTCGAAAGAGGCTGGCCAGCGGACCGTCTGCGCAGACTGTCGGGCTTGTGGTGGCCAGAGCGCCAAGGCCCGCGCGTCAATTGTAATTGAGGCCCACGGGCCGACCCGCAAACGCTTTCAGGAGGCTTGAACCATGGTCCAGACCACAAGAGAACAGCGGCGCGCCCTCGGGCGCGTCTTTTCCCGCGTCCCTCTTGGGATCCCCTATCGCGAATTCCGCGCGACGGTGCAGGGGACGTTCGGGTGCGATGGCGCTGTCATCGTACGCTGGCAGGGCATGTGGCTCTGCATCGAACGCGACGGCTATTGTCACACGTGAAACATTGCATCAAAGGCCCGCGACCACGCGGACCGCGCGCCCCCGGGTTCCAACACCCGGGGGCTTTTTTGCGTCAGATTGTTGAACCGGGGGTTACGATTGGATCAAAGGCCCGCGAGTCGGTCCTAGGAATAATTGCATCTAAGGCCCGCGCGGCGGCGAAATCTAGGAACATGGACCACGGATCGCGGTATCTGAGTACCATATCAGGCTCGATATTCAGGCCTTTCTCGTCCCAGAGGTCCGCGACCCGCGAACCACCGTAAATTCTTAGGACTTCTGTCTCTGGATGGCTGACCATGTTCCAGACGCATGGCGAAACCCTAGATCTGGCGGTCTGCCATGCAATTTGCGCAGGTCTCCACAGACCGGCTGTTTTGTAGGCCTTGGTTCTGCACACCTTTAGCTCGACCCATATCTCAATAGGCGATTGGTGGCCCTGCGGAGGCCACAGGAAGGCCCCATTGAGGTCTGGGACACCCGCCCCTACCCTCGTCTCAAGGCGCGTCCAGTGGACGTTCCTGCCCGTTTCTCGTTTCAGGCGCTGCCAGATCTCGGCCTCGGTCTTCACTGGTCAAGCTCCTCGGCCATGCGCTGGCGCTCTTCCTCGGGGATGAAGTCTGGGATGTCGTCAGGATCCCGAGCATTCGCGACCATGTCGATGGTGGGCGAGGTCGAGGACATCAGCACGGGGAACTGTGCCTGTAGTTTCATGATCTCGGCCAGCACCTCGTCTCGGGACATCTGGTCGATCTTGCCCACGAGGATCTCGCTGCGGGACACGTAGAGCCCGCCCGCCTGTCCCCGAGACTTCTCTGCGGCCACGGCAGCGGTGTAGTTTCCCTTCTCCAAGGCCATGTCGCGAATCTTGGCAAGCTGTCGAATGTGGCTGTCGAACGTCACCTCATACTTGCGGGACAGTTCTTCCTTGATCTCGGCAATGCGAACAAGGATGTGGGGATAGTCGCGCCCGTTCAGGAATCGGGAGGCCGCCCAAGACGCGGTTCCATCCCCGTACCCGGCCATCCTCGCCGCCTCGGTGCGGGTGACGTCCTCGGTGGCGTAGATCCGACAGAATTTCTCCTGCTTCTCGGTCAGCCCCTTGGTCTTGGGGTTAACAAGGATGTCCATCTTGGGCTTGTGCGTTGCTTTGGCTGTCGCCATGCGGTCCTCCATCGGTGTCCGTGACAGGGTTATACCATAAAGAAGGGCGAACCTCACAGGGTCCTCACAACGTTAAACCCCCGTACACACAGGCCTCACAACCCTCACAGGGTTGTTTGAGAATTTACGAAAAAAGATCTCATGCGCGCACAGCAGTTTTGGAAGTGACAATGTTTCCATTTCTGTTACCTAATTTGACCGCGCGCGGCCGGACAGGTTATTTTCCAAACAACCCTGTGAGGGTTGTGAGGCCTAGGAGACCGGGGGTTTCACCCCGCGAGAACCCTGTGAGGATTGATCCTCTTTAGAGAAAAAGTTCCGTGGACCACGGACCGAGGTTCCATAATACTGCAACTGTCACCACCGACCACCATGCTCACCCCCTGTTGACACCCTGCAAATCACTATGCTATGTTCACATCAGTCGCACACCGCGACCTCACACAGAAAGGTGAGCCCATGACCAGCATCTCCGACCGCGACATGACCATCCTGCGCGAGATCCGCCGCCTTGCAGCGGAAGTCTCCGACTGCGCCAGCCTCTTGTATTGGGAAACGCAATACCCCGAGACCGTGCGCGCCCGGTTCGACTCCTCTGTTCGGTCCCTCGCCCTCTTGCTGCCCACGGCGCAGGAGGTCTTCACCCCGACCGTCCGCACCCGGTACTCTTGGGACGGCCAGACCACGACCTCGCATGCGGAGGTCATGTGATGCCCCGCTTCGCCGTGAAGGAAATCGTGAACCTGATCGTCGTCACCTATGTGGACGCCGAGAACAAGGCCCATGCTGAGGAGCTTGTCGAGACGATGGACGTCTTCGACTATGACCATCTGATCGACAGCGACACCACCGTCCTCGCCGTGTGGAATGAAGAGGAGAACCTCTGATGTCCTACGCCATCCGCCAACTCGAAACCCATCGAGTAACCCTGCGCACGGTGATGCGCAGGAAGTCCTTTGTCGACGGTCACCGGTCCTTCCTGCAAGGCAAGCCGCTCGACTATGACAGGCACTACCATGTCAATGAGCAGTGGTCCTATGAACGGGGGCGGCAGTTTGCTGCCCTCTACCCGCTGCCCATCAAGAACGGCAAGACTATCCGCATGGACGCCCTGCGCGCCTACGCTGGCGCTTTGAATCGGAGGGAGATCATATGACCATCGCCTACCATTTCGTGATCGACCACAAGACGAACCCCGCCACGAATCCGTCCTACGTGGTGGATCGCTACATCGTGTATCTCGACTCGGTGTCGGACAAGGCTGGCCTGATCGACCGGGAGTTCCTCGGTGACTTCGCCACCTATGGCGAGGCCAAGGCCTGTCTGGACGCGCAGGCGGATCCCGACGCCCGGGACAGCTTCCATGGATCCCGCTCCATCAAGGACAGGGAGCCCACGGACGCCGATATCTTCGCCTATGTGGACCTTGCCAAGGCCTACTACGGGAAGCACCCCTGTGACCTCCCCACAGCCGTCTGCGACCGTCTGGTGCGCGAGGTCCTGTACGGCGAGCAGTTCCTTGACGAGGAGCAGGAGGACCACCGGACCGGCAACATCAGCATGGTCGTGTGGTCCGGTATCTATGACCGTGAAGTGTTCCTTGGTTCGGAGGAGAAGAAAGATGCCAAGTAACCTGTGCGCCTGTGGCTCTGAGAAGCCCCGCTATGACCTCACAGACGCGCGCGGCATATTCTGCTGCTACGTGTGCGATGACTGCGAGGAGTCTCGCAGAGCCCGTTATCGCCCCGAGATCTTCGACGACGCAGGATACGACTGCGACGAGGAGGTCGACGGTGACGACGAGGAGGTCGATGAGGAGCTTGAAGAGGCTTACTTCGACGCCATGCAAAAAGACGACTAACCCCACCTCAGAAAGGAACAGCACATGAACATCCTCGGTTATCTCGGCGGCACCCCCGCCTCCATCAAAGAGCCTATCCCGACCGATCTGGAGATCGCCTTGCAGCGCATGCATTCCGATCACCGGCTCGCGATGGAGGCCATCAAGCTCCTGACCGACATCGCCCAGTCCAATGCCTCGGGCAATCTCAGCATGGCCGTCGTGCATCAAGAGCGACATGCGACGGCGCTCAACATGCTGCGCGACCTGAAGCGCACCGTCGTGACCTCGGAGAGCAAGCACTTCGCCGCCTTCGAACTGGCCATGCGCCCCTTGACCCGCGACATGGAGGCTTTGAACGAAAAAGTACTCAACGTCGAGGGCGAGATGTTCGCCTTGCGTTCTGCAATCAACAACGACCGCGAGGCCCAGCTTGTTATCCAGAACACCAAGCTCAACGCCATCGCCGAGCGCCTTGATGACCTTGTCAGAATCCTCGCGAGGGGCATGATCAAAGATCCTGACAACGTCTCGCCGACACCACCGGATGCGCCTAAGAAGAAAGCAGGCCGTAAGCCGGGTCGCAAGAACCGCACTCCAGAAGAGCGTTACATCTTCCTGAAAGAGCGTGTCCATGCGGCTCACCCCGGTGGGAAGGCCCAAAGGAAGTGGCAGCGCCTGCTTACTGAACACCGCAACCGCACAGGGATGGGGCTATGATCTGCACCATCCTTGGCGTCTGCGCCGTCCTTGCAGGAACCCCGTCAGTTCATGACGGGGACACCCTCACGATCAACGGACAGGCTGTGCGCCTGTTCGGGATTGATGCTGAAGAACTCGATGAGACCAATGGTCCACGGGCCAAGGACGCCTTGCGCGCCCTTGTAAGGGGCACCCAGCACGTTCGCTGTCAACTGAGCGGGGAGAAGTCCTACAATCGCATGGTGGGCGTCTGCACCACCTCGGAGGGCATCAACCTGAACGAGGCCATGGTCCGTGGAGGATACGCCTTGGACTGCGCCCGGTATTCTGGCGGCATCTACCGTCAGTTCGAACCCATGGCCATCCGCAACAAGCTCACCCAGAAACCCTATTGCAGGAGCAAATCATGACCGACATGCCCGAGGACGAATTCAACATCGCATGCCGCGACCTGTCCGCGAAGATCGCCAAGCTTTACGAGGACGTTGAGGACCCGACCGTGGTCCTTTGCGCCCTCGTCCCCCTCTGCGCACAGTCGTTGCTCAACACGGCGTTCGCTGCCCAAATCCCGACGATTGATGTCGTCAGGACCTTTTCGCAGGACGTCGCCAGTTGCACTGCGAAGATGCAACAGTTCATGGAACTGTTGCGCAAACAGGAAGGGCCTATGCAATGACCAAGGACGAAATCGATGACCTGTTGCTCAGGGTTTACAACGCCCGGGTGGACGCTGACAGCGGAACGGGATCCGCTGCACGAATGATGGAGAGGGATGCTGACGGGGGCAAGAAGCAGCGCACCCGCGCTCTCTTCTATCAGCCTGTCGTCTTGGAAGTGCTGGCGCAGTTGGGACTGTACGAGCGTCACTTACCACCCAAGAAGGGGAGCGCAGGACTATGATCAAAGAGGGCAAGGAACTGAACGACGTGGTCTGCACCGCCTACAGGATGGGCTGCGAACAAACCCGTGAGGTCTACCAGAAGCGCATCGAGAAGCTGGAGGCGGCGCTGCGGAAATATGCAGATGAAGAATACAACGGCTACAACGCTGATGGCGCACATGCCCGCAAAGCACTGGAGGACAATATGTTGGCCCCAACCGCCGTTCTTGATGCGCTAGAGACAAAGGATTAACCCATATGACCGAGATCAACATCGACACCGACATCCCACCACCCACGGGCCAGACCCGCAAGGACCCCCTGTACCCGTGGCTGTCCATGAAGGTGGGCGATAGTTTCGTGGTCCACGGACGAACAGCCGCAGCCGCCGCACGGGGGAGCTTCCAGCGTTATCAAAAGATGGGTAAGATCCCGCCCGAGTTGACCGTGTCCCAGCGCACTGAGTTCAACGACACCGACCTGACCGTGCGTCTGTGGCTGGTCGAGAAGGAGAAGTAACGTGAACTTGTCTGTCGATAGAAATGTGGACTGGTTGGCCTACGCAATCGAAAGGAGGAAGGCCTTCGAGCAGCGCACACAGCTCGCTGCACAGGCGCTAGCTGAGAAGCGGGCACTACCCCCGCCGCCTCCACCAGCGCCTGTCCGTGAGCGCCCCAAGCCCGCCAAGAAGGCAACGACCTTTGACAAACTGGTGGCGTACCGCCACCCGTGGCGCGTGATCGTCGGAGAGGTCTGCAAGAAGCGCAAGATCAACCTGAAGGATCTGTTCGGGGACCGGCGGCTCAAAGCTTTCTCAGCCGCCCGTCAGGAAGCCTTCTGGCGCATGCGCTACGAACTGAAGATGTCCCTGTTGGACATCGCCCACAAGATGGGGAGGGACCACTCCACCGTCCTGCACGGAATCCGAAAGTACGCCAGCGAGAACCCCCACCTGATGGAGAAATACAATGCAGCATCGTGAAGTCCTGAACAAATGCACCGAGATCCTTAACGAGCGGGCCGGGTCCTACGGCAACGAAGACATCATGTTCGACAAGACCGCCAAGATTGCAACGCTCCTGTCCAACATGGTCTACACCAAGTACGACATCTCGATTGTGATGGAGGCTATCAAGCTTGCCCGCCGCAGCCTCGATCCCCTGCATGAGGACAGCTACATCGATCAGATCAACTACGCCTGCTTCTCGGCGCAGTTTGCCAGTGAGCAGTTCGCCAAACCCGAGGGCTGATCCCATGCAGGAAGAGGAAAAGTGTACCGTTTTTAATGCGTCACCTTTCCAGTGTAGGTGGCCCACAGATTACGTCACAGAGGACGGCCTTCGCATCCTCTGTGGCCAGCCCGCACCCGGGTCTCATGATCCGTGGTGCGCGGACCATCGCAAACGTGTCTATGTGAAGAAGGGGAAGGACAATGACCACACGAGTGACCAGCCTACTGCATGACATCGAAGAGTGCTTCCAGACCCTGAACCAGAAGTCGGGGCAGTATCCCCGCACGGATCCAAGGGGCCTGACCATTCGCGCGTACGAGGTGATCATGGACCTCGACCAACAGGTTTATGACCTTGAACTGAAGCTCAGGGACGCTACGAAAGGTTTCGCCGAATGCACTTGTTGGCGCGAACTGGATGACAATGATGACCTTCCGTGATAACTGTCATTAATGTCAATGCCCACAGGTGTCGCGAACATGGAAGAGAACAGCGCCTACATCCTTGATATAAAAAGGGTTTTCAAGTTATCCACACAGTTGTCCATGGTCCTTGAGCTTTTGCTCACGAAGCACATGGTTCGGGCGGATGACTTGAAGCCGCTGTTTTCGACCTTCCACGGCGACCGGCCCCACCACAACGCGGACCGCATGATCATCTACCGTTTGCGCAACCGTCTTCTCAAGCTCAAGGTCTGCGTCCTCACCCAATACGGCGAAGGGTATTACCTGAAGCCCGCAGATAAGGCATACTTGAAGGGCATCCTCATGGGAGTGGTAGATGTCTGAGCGTCAAACGGTGCTTTACAGGGTCTTCGATTCGGACGACCGCCTCATCTATGCGGGCATCTCTCTCCAGTTCTTTGCCCGCATGCAACAGCATCGCAACCACTCGACGTGGTTCGACAAGATGGCCAAGGTCACCGTTCAAAAGTTCGAAACCCGGGGGGAGGCTGTCGCGGCAGAGGCGAAGGCCATCCACGAAGAAGATCCCCTGATGAATATCATGCGGCCACGGTCCAAGGAGATCGAGAAGGTGCGCAAGGAACTGGAACGGGATTTCAACAGGCGTATCGCGGAATCCCGTGATGAGCTGACCGCTCAGATTGTCCGGTTCAAAATATCCTACACGCTGGAGGAAGCTGCGGCGGTGATCGGAATCACACGGGCCGTCATGAGGGACCTGTTGGAGAAGGGTGTGGTAGGTTCCCTTCTGGTTCCTCGAAAGGGGGGCGTGGACAAGAACGGCAACTCGTACAAATTAAAAAGAGTCATAAGCGGGTGGCAGATTATAGACTACCTTGAAAGCCTCCACTTTCCCAAACCAAAGGATGAGCAATGAGCGCGGGCGATGACGGCATCATAGAGATCATCGAAGACGACGGGGCAATCTTTGAGGACCCCGTGTCACAGCGGGCCTACGCATTCGTCCATCTGGCACGATACGTGGAAGAGTCGACGGACGACACCGCAAGGGAGCTGACCTACTCCATGATGCGGAAGCTCTGCGCGTCCATCAAAACTGCTTCGACGGCAGACCTCAAGGTCATCGGCGGCGGCAAGGCTTAGTCAAATGCCTCGTCCAAGCTCTTCGTCGCCTCGCCCCACGACGGGCCAAGTTCGGCGTCCACAATCGACGGGACATGGAGTTCCACGCAGTTCTGCATGATCTCCATGATCCGTTGGCCTTGCTCCTTGCTCTCGACAGACATGGCCAGTTCGTCGTGGATCTGGATCATCGGCAGGATCCCCGCCTCGTAGAGGTCCACCATCGCCTTCTTGGTTTGGTCTGCTGCTGACCCTTGGATCAGACGGTTCAGCGCCTTGTAGGTGTACGCCCGCTTCAGTGGGGTCATCTCCCCGTAGGTGCTGCGGGCCTCCTCCAGAGGCAGACCCTTGTGAACACCGAAGGTCTTGGGCTCCCAGAGTCCGAACCGGCAGCGCCGCCCCATCAGGGTGCGGATGGTGCCGCGCTTGTCGGCAGTCTTCGACACGCTATCGGTGAGGCCACGGACGAAGGGTACCTTCTCATGGTAGGTCTTGAACAGGTCCTTGGCGGCATTGATGTCGAGGCCGAGTTGCTCGCCCAGCTTGTTCACACCCATGCCGTAGAACAGCCCGAGGTTGATGGTCTTGGCCTGCTTGCGGGGGACGCCCACGATGTCGGCTGCTAGTTGGTGGAAATCGGTGCGTGGATTTACACCATACGCTTCGACAAACTTGCTGGCCCCATCCAGTTCCAAGATCTGGGAGTAGTGGACCACGATCCGTGGTTCTTGGGACGAGTAGTCGAAGCTCCCCCACTGGCACCCTTCTTCAGGTAAAAACAGCCCCCTGATCAGGGGGGAGATTTCACCGTCGCGCGCAGGAATCTGCTGAAGGTTGGGGTTCGAATAGCTGAACCGCCCGGTCACCGTCCCGCCGTCATCGGAGCGAAGCTGGTGGATGTCGGCATGGATGCGCCCGTTGATCGTGTGCTTGGTGATCGAGTCGATGAAGGTCGTGCGGGCCTTGTTCAGTTCGCGGGCCTTGACAATGGCCTTGGCGATTGGGTGGGGATGATTGGCCAGATAGTTCTTGGTGAAGGACGGCGCACCAGTGTTAGCGGTGCGAGGGTAGTCTAGGTTGAGGAAGTAAAAGACTTTGGCAACGGAGGCTGCGGCCCAGACGTTCACGTCAACGCCGGTCTCATCGCGCACAAGCTCAAGGAGAGAGGCCTCTTGGAGGTGCAGCTTCCGCTTCACTTGATCCGCCTTGTCGAGATCGATGCGGACGCCACGGGCGCGCATGGCAAGGCAGACCTTGAGAACGCGCATCTCCAGATCGAAGATCGAGGACAGTTCCTCGGTGACGATCAGGGCACGGAGGTGGATCCACAGGCGCAAGGTGAGGGCTGCGTCCTGCTCGGCATAGCGCCCCACGAAGTGGGCGGGCAGCTTGTACATTTCGGACTTGGGGTCCAGCCCCATCTCCTTCGCCGCTTCGCGCAGGGACCTCTCGTCCTTGCGCTCGTTCAGGTAGTCAAAGCCAAGATTGTTGAGCGAGTAGCTGAAGCGGTTCTCGTCGAGGAGGGGGGCGGCAACCATCGTGTCGGCGATGTGGCCCTTGATCTCGACACCCTCTGCCCGCATCCAGCCAATGTCGTACATGGCGTTGTGGAAGACGTAGGTGCAGTCGGGGTTGGAGCAGACGTCAGCCAGCCAGCGCAGGGCCATGCGGGCATCGAGGTTGCCGCCGTTTGCATGGCGGATGGGGAAGTACCACGAGGCCCCCTCGACGGCCACTGCAATACCAATGATGTGCCCCTTGCCGGTGGCCCAGCCCGCCCCTGTTTCTTTCAGGCCGGGGTCGTAGGTCTCAAGGTCGATTGCTATAAGGCTGGCGTCGGATAAATCGGGGAAGCTGTCGGGCATCACCCACTCGGTCTCGTGTTGATACAGGTATGTCATTGCTCACCCTCATGGATTGTCGGCAGGAACAGAACGGCCATGCGTTCTTCACTTTACGCAGCGTAATAGTGTATCCGTCCTTGCCGCAGGCGCAGACAGCGTAGACCTCTGAATCGATATCCCTCATAAAAGCGGGAACCCCTTCGACACCATCGGATGAATCAAGTGCAGTTCTTTCTTGGCCCTCGTCAGGCCCACGTAGAATACACGCTTTTCGTCATCAAGTTCAGAGGCATCGGCACTGCCATTCGTTATCCTATGTGGGCAGTCTGTTACTAACATCACGTTCGTGGCCTCTGCTCCCTTCGCCGAGTGGATCGTGGAGATCCGGATGCGAGGTTCCTTTGTGAGGTCCTCGCCTCGGCGCATGCAGGCCTTGTAGTAGATCGCTTCGTTCTCGGGGATCGCACCAAGGGCCGTGGTCCACGGTTCGTCCGTGAGCAACCCGTGGTTCATCTTGAGGTCGCACAGGTTCAACATCGTGTCCTCCGGAACATCGGGCAGCGTCTTGTGCCCGCGCAGCACCTGTTTGTGCAGCATCATGTGCTTGTAGACGAACCTGATGTCTTTCACAGACAGGCTCTCGCCGCGCCTCAAAGCCTCCCAGAACTGGATCGCCAGCACGCACTGGTGGTTCATGTCCTTGGACAGGTTGAAAGAGTACAGCAGGCCTCGCTGCCTGACCTCCTCCTCCAGTTTCTTGGCAAGCTTGCGGGTGCGGGCAAGCAGGAGCCAGTCATCCTGTTCAAGGTTGACCTCCTCGCTGTGCCGGTGCCAGATGACGCTGCCCTCATCGGGCCGTGGAAGGAACTCCTTCTGCCTGCGGTGCCCCACCGTCTGGATCAGGCGCTGGCTCATTGCATGGTGGGAGGCGGGGATCCGGTAGCTCTGGCCGAGGACCTCGCTCGTCACGTTGAGGCGGATGAAGTACTCGACGTCGGCCCCGGCCCACCGGTAGATCGCCTGATCGTCGTCGCCCGCAAGGACAACCTTCTTGCTGCGTGCCGCTATCTGATGGATCATAGTCCATTGGATAGGAGACAAGTCCTGCACCTCATCGACAAACACGGTGTCAAATGTAGGCGAAAGTTGCTGGGCGATGAACACCTCAAGCATGTCGGTGAAGTCGTAAAGATCGTGCGCCTTCTTGTAGGCCCGTAGTCCACGGTCCACGTACTCGATCTTCGAGAAGTCCGTTGTCAGGGCCACCTTCGAGTGGTTGTAGACGGTGCGCAAAGGGAGCATGCAGATGCGGGCCATGTTGATGACCTCAAGATATCTGTCGCCCATGCCGTAGTCCTGATATGGACCTTCCTCCACGGGCCGTGTCTCGGCGAAGGATCCTATGTGCAACCACTCCGCGCACCGCTGATAGTCCATCAGGCCCATCACACTCTTGCGGTCGATCCCCGCCCGATTCATGGCGAGGCTGTGCAGGGTGCGGAAGTAGGGGAGATCCTTGTAGGACACATGGAACTTCTTGACGGCGCGCGTGATCGCCTCCTCCGCAGCACGGCGGGTGAAGGAGAAGTACCCGATCTTGTCGGGCGGGACACCAGCGTCCATCGCCTCTTCGACCATGTTCAACAGTCGGGTTGTCTTGCCAGTGCCGGGGGGTCCAAGGATGATGTGCATTAGAAAGGATCCACGATTTCTAGGGGTGGCAGATCGAGCTTGATGTCTTCAGAACCAGAGAAGAATGTCTGCGGCAGGAACCAGAGGTGGGTTGTCTTTCCTTTCACCCACCAGTCAACCTTCTCGGCTTTGATATCGCGTAGGCGCAGGCCCAACTGGACGTTGTTGTACTTGAGGAACCCGTTCGCCTTGAGGTGGCGTTGGAGATCGCGGATACGGAAGTAGACGTGTTCGTCTGTCCACACGGCAATGCCTTGCAGGATCTCCTCCTTCTCCACGCCACGCGCACGGTCGCAACAGAACGAGGTGAGAAGCTCTTCGAACTCGCCCATGGCGGTGGCCTCGGGCGGAGCGTCGATGATGGTGAGCGAAGCTAGCAGGGTCTGCATGCGCGCGGACCACGCCTTCTCACTCATGGTCTTGGGGTACAGGTTGATCTGGTTCAGGCAGTCCTTTTGGAACTGCTTCTGCGTGACGAGGCTGTCTGTGCCGAGTTCAACACGTTTGCCGTCAACGTCCATGATCCAGATGGGCGGGTCGCCGTTGATCTTGGTCAGTGATCCAAGGTCATTGGACTTCTGCCCGGGGCCGATCCCAAACTTGCGCCCAATGCAGACCTCCTTGTTGCAGTAGCTGGCGATGGGCTGATCGTCGCACTTGTAGAAGTACTCCTTCTTCCCAAGCTGGGAGATGATGATGTCCACCTCCTTGTCGAAGAGCGGAGGGATCATCATGGTCTGATTGTAATGACGGACACGCTCCTCCCACTTGTCAGGCGTAGCCATGCGCGCGTAGACACCGAGGTTGAAGAGTGAATTGTTGCGACCACCTTCACCGAAGCCCTGTGCTGCCAGTTGCTGGAGGCAAGGCGGTCCCTTTGGAAGAACCTCCTCAGCCTTCTTAGGTGCCGTCTCATAATCAAGGAAAGCATCTGGCGATACCGCTCGACCTTCTGCGAACAGGATGAACTCTTCTGGTCCAAGGCTTTCTCCCTTGTCGTTGTATCCGTAGCGCGTGGTCCGTGCGCCAGCAAAGTAAGGCATGTTGAGGAAGTTGCCGGTGTCGCCCCGGTCAACAAGGATCTCCTGCTGCTTGGGGAATACCTCGGACCCGGCGTAGCCAAGGAGTGCAGCCAGCGAAACAAGCTTCGGCTGCAAGTCTGCTGCGGCTATCTCGTCCGTGAAGAAGAAGTAGAGGTGCGCGCCGCCAGACTTCGACCGGCATACGACACCGGGGAGGTTGTGCTTCTCGACCTGACGGATCAGGGAGGAATGGTCTAAGTTGTAGACATCGATGTCCACGGCTCCCCAATGACAACGGTTGTTGTCCTTGATGGGGATGATGCCGAGGCCGATCCCCCCGTACAGGTGGTCGGCCCAATGGTTCGTGGTCGGAGGATCGCGGAGGATGCGCGCCTGCCCCTGCTTCTTGCCGTCGCGCTGCCTATCATTCTGAACATTAAATGTTCCATGTGCACGGTTGTTGCCAGCAAAGAGAGTGAAGTATCTTTGTGCAAGGTCCATTCTACGGCCTCAATGTGAAGGGGGACCGACTTGCGGCCCCCCGGTATCCCAATTAGAACGGCACCTTCTCGTCGTCAATCACACGACCGGTGTCCTCGCGACCATGCTCTTCCTTCACCTTCACCTCGCCCGCCTTCACGGACTTGGAGAACTCCATCGCCATCTCGAAGATGGGTTTGTCGTTGGCGAGGGACAGGTTGAGGGAACGCTCATGCGCAATCTCCCAACCAAACCATGACCCCTTGTCGTTGCGCTCCTCGACGGTCCGCAGGCGGTAGACCTGAGACATCATGGGCAGGGTGAACATCCCGTTCTTGCCCATGGCCGTGCGCGACTGCATCTGCGTCAGCCACTTGCGCGCCTTCTTCAACTGGGTCGAAGTCATGGTAAGCAGGCAGCGTTGCGGGATACCAGACTCATCCATGCGCAGCACAAAGAACTGTGCTGTGTTAGTGAGGAGGTTTCCGTTCGGCAGCACGTCGTTCCCACGGTCGTCGCGGTATGTGGTATTCACAATAGAAGCGTCGGCGTCATAGGAATTCACGTATCCGCCCCCTTTTTCACGGGGCTTCCACTCGACGTAGCGACGGCTGTAGTAGCAAGGCACAACAAGGATGCCCTCTTCACCGTTGAAGGCCTCGTTGGCCACGGTGTCGTAGATCATCCCGGCCTCGGCCCCTTGCACGTAAGCGCCATCCCGCTTGTTCACCTGTGGTGAAAGCTGGGCGAGGATGCGGAGGAAGGGGATCGACATGTCCTCGGTGCGGACCTGATCCATACCCATCCCGGCGAACGCCTCAAAGTCACCGGCAGAGATGGCGGGGACGAAACGCTCTACGACTTCAACAACAGCATTCTTGGACATGTTAGTTCCCTTTCTTGATCGTGGTCTTCTGACCGATGTAGATACCAAAAAGTTCGCTGGGGATCGCAGCCCCACGCTCGATCTGTTCCTTGCAGAAAGCCTTCAACGTGCTGGGGTGGACAGCTTCTTTCTGATC
>Ga0114979_10000638_pt1 | contig 23033 bp, 15 predicted proteins | sample S_140625_EF_Meta_FD_87315 | JGI IMG/M metagenome (GOLD analysis project Ga0114979, IMG submission 87315) | Freshwater microbial communities from Lake Simoncouche, Canada to study carbon cycling - S_140625_EF_MetaG | ecosystem: Environmental > Aquatic > Freshwater > Lake | place: Lake...
ATTGGCAGTCCTATATATAATAATAAAGAATTAAGAGTGGTATATGCAGGTGAACAACGAGGATTTGGTAATGTGGTCAGAGCAGTTGATAATCAGGGAACAGAATATATATTTGGACATTTAGATAGTATACCAACAGGAACTAAATCAGGTGCTAGACTACCTTCTGGAAGTCTTATTGCTCACACAGGAAATTCTGGAGACAGCACTGGGGCACATTTACATTATGAAGTTCGTCGAGGTGGTAAATCTGTTGATCCGCTGACTACAATTGACCCTACAACAGGAAAACCCTACGAAAACAATGCGACATTTGAACCAGGCGGATCATCATTGAGAAACAGCACAGCAAAAAAAGATCCAAATTACAAAGCTCAAGGAAAAGATACTGCACCTGTGCCTTCCTTGGATGGTAGTGGTCGAAGAAATGCAGAAGCAGATCAGCGCACTAGAGGTTTAAATGTTGCTCCTGAATTAAAAGGCGAACCACCAGTTATGACAAGATCGAGTCCAAGAACAGTAGTACCTAGAATAAATCCTTTATTGAAATTAGGTGACAAATAATGGCACATACATATTATACACGATTAACGTTAGTACATCCTCAGGCAGCAAGTTTATTGGATCCTAGAATGGGTGTAGTCATTGCTGAAACAGCCACCACTGGTAGATTCATATTATCAGACATGTCATGGGAAAGTGCTGTCAGTCCAAATGCACTTACAACTGTGGCATTTAATACCACAGGCGATTTAAAAATTATTGAACCTTTGGGTATGAGTTTATTTGACTATATTCGTGCCGCGGCCTTTGAAGTAGGTATAGAAAATCACATAGATGCTCGTTTTTTAATAGAAGTAGAAATATTAGCAGAAAACTTTCTAAACGGCAAAGAAAATAGTCCTTACAAATACATATGGCCTATCATGTTCATTGCCAGTGAAGTTAAAAGTAGTCTCACTGAACGAGGCACAGAATACAATATTAAATTCGCACATACGGGCGGTCATGCACAAACTGATCTAGTACAACCAATTAAAGAAACTACGACCATTAAAGGTGTACAAAATCTTAAACAATATTTTGAAAAACTTCAGCAAACATTAGAAGAACGAGAATTTAAATATGCTGCCGCAAGACAAAAGGCCGGCGGTAAAGATGTACCTGGTGGCAAAAATCCTGCAAGTAAAGATGATTATCATGACGAGTATCACTTCATACTAGAACCACGCTTAGAAGATCCTGGTTATGAACTTACAACCAAAGGTCCTGCGGATAAAGGTGTACAAGGTTCTTGGGATATCAGAAATTTATTTACAACTAAGATTTGGGATGTGACTACTCGTCCAGGAACAACTATCATGCAACAGATAACAAATGTCATGATGAGCTGTAAAAAGATTTCAGACTTATTGCCAGGAAGACCGAAACCTGCAACTGCTGATGCCAGTGGAAGTAGTGATCGTAGCACTAAGAATATGAAGGACATGTTAGGTACAGTTTATCAATTCTTTAGAGTAGAAACTTATAGCGTTTATAAATTATACGATTATATTAGAGGACGTTATGCAGTAAAGCATGTGTTCTTAATATATTTGGCTGATCAGCCAAATATGTTTCAATACCCTGATGAAATAGATTTATTAAACAGTTTAAGCAATAGAGATCAAGTAGAGCTGAAATTAAAATATTATATTCAAGAAGGTTTACTGGAAAAAATTTATTATCATAATTATACCGGTTTGAACAGTGACATATTAAAAGTAGATTTACAGTTTAATCAAACTTATTCATTACCTACATTTACGCAAGTTTGGGCAGACTACGGAACAACAGGTCCAGGTATGATGAATATACAAAATTATAATAAACGTACCAGTCCATTTGTGCATAGAGATGACAAAGGTGCTAGGGTTGCCATTGCTGATTTAAGAGCTGCCAAAGGAAAATTACAAGATCAAGCCAAAGATCTGCAAAAAGATGTTATTTCTACAGGAGCACAAAAGATTCAGCGTAGAAAAGAATATGATGCATTACAGAAAAAAATAAAAGACATTGACAACGAATTAAGCAAACGTGAACAGGAATTAGCAACTATTAGTGTTCCTGCTACACAAGCAAACGCTATCAATAATAGATCAGAATTATTAGATGCTCTTAAAGGAAGCTATGCCGAAGACATGAATTTTGTCAAACTTTTAGAACAGCAACAACTTATTGATTTTCCCAGCCTTCGTGCTAGAATGGAAATAAGTCCCATTGACGAATCTATAGAAACAATACATTCGGAAAATGAGCGTCTCATGGAAAAGATTTTTGCAGTTCAATTAAGCCCTAGAGACTTAATGGAACTAGAATTAGAAATCATTGCAGATCCTTATTGGCTGGGTGTGCCAAACGTTATTCTTCAAGGTAAAATAAATTTAGATAAAATAAAATTTCCTAAAAAAACTTCAGATGCAATTAAAGGCAAACTAAATGAAGTAATGCCTAAAATTGATCCTAGCTGGAATACTAAAACACCAGTTTGGGGTAATTATGGCGTAGCGCAGAAATATACAGGTAGTTCATTGATTTACTTTAATACTCAAGTACCTGATGGTAAATTTAATGACAAAGACATGCTGACGTTTAATCCCAACGATCAAGTTGTAGGTATATACATGGTTAAATTTGTAACCAATGAATTTAAAAACGGTTTATGGACACAAAAATTAAAAACAGTCAGAGATCCAACTATTCCTAGTTATGTATTACCTCGAGGTCTAACCAATGAAATGACATTTGAACAATATATGGATGATGTAATAGAAAGTCCAGTAAGAGCCATTGACAAATTAAATGAGTTGAAAAAAGAAAAAGAAAAAGAACGAGCCAGGGAATTAGGAACAAACAATATGGCTCCGGTTCCTGGCACAGAACCTCCTAAGACAACGAATTTAAATTCGAAGATGGCCAATGCATTGTCAAAACAAAAAGAATTGTTGGCAGCAAATCCTGCTCCACCAGTTAACGATCCTGTTGAAGTCGCAAAAGCATTGATGACTGGTTCTTCTATGAGCAAGTCCCAGGCCTATGATATTGCCAAAGCCAAATACATCGAAGAAGTCAACGCAAATGCAACACACATGGAAAAAATAAACAAGCAAGCCTATGAAGAAGCAAACATTACTAATGTTAAACCTTATGATGCTAAAACAATGTCCAGTCTAACTTTTGATCGCAGTGGCAATGGTGGAATAGAACAATGGAAAATGACGGCTAATAATATGGGTGAAAGATATGTTAAGAATCCTGCCGCGGCAAGTAATAACCCTGCAGGTATTGGTTATGATAGCGGCACTGACAAATATTATAGGTATAGTAACTTTTCTGATGGTATGGCTGCTGCCAATGAATATTATAATTATGGAAATGGGGTTAAACAAGCCGGCAATCAAGGCTCAGATAGATTGTTGTTACCAGCAGACGTCAAGCAAGATCAACAATTAGAATACATTAAAAATAAATTGAAAGGTGGCAAATAATGGGCAGTGGTAATATTGCAAATCCCTACGGTAATGCTAGAACTCCTAAAAGCTATAATGAAAATGCCAATAATAATGGCAATGCTAGAAGTCCCGGTGTATACATTGGTATAGTAAAAAAGAACGATGACCCACAGAACATGGGTCGTTTAGAAGTTTACATTAAAGAATTTGGCGGAGACCCTCAAATAGAAAAATCTTGGATAACTGTAAGCTACGCCAGTCCATTTGCTGGATCGACTAATATATTTGATCAAGGTGCAAATGTCACAGAATATGAAGATACAATGAAAAGCTATGGCTTTTGGGCTGTTCCTCCAGACATTGGTGCTCAGGTTCTTGTAGCTTTTAATGCAGGTAAAACCACTGAAGGATATTGGTTTGCATGTTTATATCAACGAGGAACACAGGTCAGTGTGCCGGGGATACCTTCTAAAAATACACACGGTGGTAAAAATAAACCAGCAGCTCCAAAGAATAAACGAGACTCGAATCCAGATTTAGAAAAATATGTAGAGCACAAGCCCATGAGCGATGCGCTGAAAAAACAAGGCTTGGAAAAAGATTTATTAAGAGGATTGACCAGTAGCAGTGCAACAAGAGAAAGTCCTAGCAAAGTAGTGGGTATACTAACTCCGGGGCAACATCAATTTGTCATGGACGATGGCGACAAAGATGGCAATAATAAACTAATCAGACTTCGAACTACAAATGGCACACAATTATTATTAGATGATGCTGGCGGTCACATTTATCTAATTACTAAGAATGGCGAAAACTGGGTTGAACTCAGCAATGACGGTGCAATACATATCTATGGCGGCAACGATATAAACATAAGAAGTAAAAGTAATATTAACTTATACGCAGACAATGATGTTAACATAGAAGCAGGTAGAACTATTAACATGAATGCCAAAGAAGGTAATTTACAAATTCAAGCCGCAGGTGATCTTAATTCAACAGTTCAGGGTAGTACTAGACTTACCAGCGTACTTAGCAGTCATGTATATAGTGGTACAGCACATTATGAAACGGCAAATGTTATTCATATGAATGGTCCAGATGCTGAATTGGCCGCGGCTATTCAGTCTTATAAACTAGCAGTGAATCAAGGAGTAACTGAAAGTATATGTAGTGTAGTTCCAGAGCGCGAACCTTGGTTTGGTCATAGTGGAGCAATCAATCCAGTTGGTCCTGGTAATCAACAAATGAAAACAGATCCCAAGCCCAACGAAACTCCTCGACAACCAGAAGAAAAAGAACAAGGGGCACCGATTAGTACCCCTAGTGAAAAACAAGATGAAGTTGATTTGTCAGATGCCACGGCCAGTGACAAAGCCATTGGCGCAATTAAGAAAAGCAATGGATATAGTCCAGTAAATACAAATGATGCAGGTACACAAAGTGGTGGCTATGGCAGTGATATGATTAATGGTTCAGCAAACACCGCAGGCAACACCGATACTGATAATACCGGTAGTGGCACTACTGGCAATGTACAAGACACAGGATTAGGTTAATATGGCAACAGAAATGTCTACTTTTTTATCGGCAGCAACATTTGAAGAGTTTGATAAAAAGCTCGCAGAAGCTGCCGCGGCAACTGCGGCATTGAGTAAAGGTGTTGCAGATATTCCAGGCTTGACTGGAAAAACTATCACCGAAAAAAATCTCATTAATAATTTAACCAATGGTATTAGTCCAGCACAGGCTGATAATATGCTGGCAAAAGATATAATTAGTAATGAAGCATCAGTGAAAAAAACTTTAGCCTCTACAAGGGTAACCAAAATTCCACAAAATGTTTTTGACGGATTAGTTAGTTTTCAAAATCAAGTTGGTGATATAAGCTATGCATATATTGGCGGCAGTAAAGTGGATCTAACATCTTTTTATCAAAACGGCGAATGGGATAAAGCTGCCAGCTTTATTGCCGCAGATGAAAGAGATCGTCCTAGAAGAATACGAGAAGCATTAATGATAGTCAGCAATGATTATGGCCCTGATGTTGACGAAGCTTCTATTGTTAGACAAGGCTTGGACAATGCCAACGAGTTAATAGCCAAAGGCAAGTTAAATGAACAAACTGGTGATCCTGCCACTGATCAACAAGTGTTGGCCACAGCTACAAATTATATCAAAGAAACTGGTAAGGCTGTGCCTAATCAAAGTTTTGCTATTAGTTCAGCGGCTAATAACAATGAACTAGAAGGGCTAGTCAAACAAACTGCGGGACCGTGGCCTTATTAAAGCTGGTCATTTTGACAGTTCTTCCATAAAGTGTTCATGTACAGGTTGGTGAGCAACTCTAGTTAGCCATCCATTGTTAATACATTCTACAATTATTCTTTTGTAGGAGTCGGGACATTGCGAATTTATTTGAAGTGCCGCTCTAGGCACTAACGAAATACCATCCGGACTAAAATGAAAATCATTAGAGTCTTGCAAATATGTTTTAATTTTTAGACTTGAGCTTGTTGTAAACATTTTTAATACTTTGAAAAAGGTTATAAAATCTCAATGAGTGAGTATTAATCATAGGTCTGTGATGCGGGCATCGTCCTTGATTATAATCACAGAGTACTGAATACTCTTTTCGGCAAGTAGTGCATTTCATTTTTTAAGAGCTTCAACAAAAGCAATTTTTCCCAGTTCCGCTCCAAAGTCTTCTTCACTGGTAATAATATGCAGGCTCGTATAATGTCTATCCGCTCTTGAATCATAGCGATTAATCTCAACAATTTTGCCTCCAGAAGCATTGTATACTGTAAATCTCAAAGGTTCGTTTTCACTGCCCAGTGTTTGACTATGATGACCACGAGTACTAATAAGTGCGCCGATTTTTCTATCAGCATAAGGAGTTGGCACTGACTCATTAGAAAAGATAAAGTCGTGCAATTTTTGTCGCAGCCAATTTTTCATAGATAGTCTTCGTAGATTTTTTTAGCAATTTCACTGGCAACACATTTTGCTTGATCCAAGTCATGTGTGGTGTGAATGCACCTATTATAAGATTTTGGATCATCTATGATTTGCATAATATCTTCTATAATAAGTTTAGCAAACAAGTCGTGATCAAAATTAGAGTAGGGATTGTAGCATTTTAATGCTAGTTCTTTAATTCGTGTATTCATGTAAAGCCTTAATATCCTGGTGTTTTACTATTATAACATAATAGATTTGTTTGTCAAACTTAATTGGCAGATCTAAATGTATACTAATACGGGGACCTTCTATATGGTTAATTACTGTATCGTTGCCAACTGTTCCTATAAAAGGAATTTTGTTCCAATAACCAAAAACTCTATCTCCAATATACCAAATTGGTTCATACCCTATACGATTAAAATAATCAGTTTGATTTCCCATTACAATTTTTCTCCTGCTTCGAATCCACGAAAACGTAAAAATCTAGGAAATCGCAGACTGTATGTACCGTCTTGATTTTGTGTAATAGCATCGGCTCTTACTTCAACCACTGCTCCAAGAAGTGTATTACGATTAGTCCAATAGTCAATGCGGTCATTATCAGTGAACCCGCTACCACAATTGACTTGAATAAATCTTCCCCCGTCGTCTCCTGAGCAGATGAGTGCGCCCAATCGCCCTTCATTTCGTCCTGTTCCTTCTTCAACACCTTGTACCTCCAAACTTACTTCAATAAAAGGCTTTAGTTTTAACCAAGCATGACTGCGCTTGCATTCATAAGGAGCCTGAGGATCCTTAATCATAATGCCTTCATAGCCGCCTTCGATGGCCAGTGCATTAATCTCTTTGTACTTACGTTGTCCAGATTTTGAATCCAGATCTACAAGTTCTTGTCCTACCATTGTTACGTTGGGCAACGAATCTTGATGATGATTTATAAATTTTGTTAAATGACTGCTACGGAATTCTTGAGTGGCATTCCAGGACCCTAGTTCGAAATGTACCAAAGGCATGCAATCAAACAAATGTAATACTGCATCTTCTGCCTGTACATCACTTTTGCGATGTACCTGCTTCATCAAGTCCTGGAAACTACTGCTCATAATCTCACCATCAAAGACCCAAGGTTCTACCAGTGTATCTGCAATAGATTTAAACTGTTCCACTATATGTGGAAAGTTGACAAACTCTTTGCCATTGCGACTAAACATATTGACACGACCATCAGGGTGTACAATAGTGATAACACGAACACCATCAAGTTTAACTTCGATAAACTTCTTCCCTGCGACCTTGCTTTCATGGTTAGCACTATCGTGAGCAAGCTGACAACCAAAAACAGGAATAGTATAATCAACATATTTCTTCTCCACTACTTTATTAATTGTTTTTTCGCTGACACCACAGCGTAGATCTTTGATAAGGATACGACGATACCAACCGTTCCATTGTGCATTAGTGCAGTTGGACATTAGTTCGTCAATGGTGTCACGAGCAAGGTTGCCAGTGATACTACGATTAATAAAGCCTGTGATGACCAGTGTAAATGAATCCCAATCAACGCCAGGACCATCAAGGCCACTGCGTTCTGGAACTTGTTTAATGCCAAATGTGATTGTACTGTCCAAGGCAAGACGACAGCCATGAAAAAATTCATCGTTGCCCGCCTCGGCCTGGGCAAGGATGATTTGTTCTTTGTTAGTGCGAAGATTATGATCTTCTAAACTACTGATAACATAATAGCAGGGATCTGACATGTAGTCTCCAAAAATAATCTCTATGCCATATTATAACAGCATAGAGATTCTGTGTCAATTACTTTTTGGCAATTTGTTTTGCTGCCTCAAAAATACGCATGGCATCTTGTAAACGAAAGTTATCCTGTCGATAATGCCAATCTTTTTTACGTTGAGCAGTATCTAATGCGTCCATTAATGCATATTTGTCTTTTAAATTATTTGTTTGCATTAGTAATGCTGACATATCTACAATATCTAAAGCATACTCTACCCATTTGTGTGTGCTATTAATTTTATCTTTTTGTAAAAAAACTAATTTGTTTGAACCCGTTTTTGCATACTTTTGTTTGTAATTTGCTACATTCATAAAAATACCTACTTGTTGTGGTCAAGTAGGTATTTTAACACGATTTTGATTTTATGTCAATTATTCGTAGTGATGTTCTTGCATTAAATTATACCGCTTACGATATAACAATGATAGTTCATCTTTGAGTTTAAGTTTTTCTTTTTTAAGTGTTTCTACTTGAAATTCATCCCAGGATTTTTGGGCGAGTATTTGTTCAATTTGTCTTGCTACCTGTGTGTGACGATTGTCCACAGTTCTGATGTGATGTTCCAGTGAGTCGATGTCCATTTCAATCTCCTTAAAAACTGTCATAGTTGACAATACGTATTTAATGCCGTATAATGCTTTTTAGCATTAAATACATTTATGAGCGATACACTTTTACTCAATTCAGATGGCAGTCCACTGTCAATGTTACCACCCAGCGTTGTTGATTGGACTATGGCAATCAAACTAGTCTTTTTAAACAAAGTTTCAGTGATCAAAGAATACGACGATTGGATAGTGCATAGCCAAAAATTGGCCATCCCAGTGCCCAGTATTATAATGACCAAGCGTTATGTGCGTCCAAAAAATAGAGTATTGTTTAATCGTAAAATGGTTTACCTGCGTGATAATTATACTTGCCAATACTGCGGAGATCAATTCCAAGCCAAAGACTTGACATTAGATCATGTCACTCCAAAAAGTAAAGGTGGCAGAAGCTCTTGGAGTAATTTAGTCACTTGCTGTGGTACTTGTAATTGGCTTAAAGGCGCCAAGGCCATAGAACCGTTGACTAAACCAAAAGAACCCAGTTATTGGCAAATGGTCAAAGTTGTTAAACAACATAACCCTTATCATATGCGAGATCCTGCTTGGGCAGAGTATCTAGGCTATGAACAACCAAGGCAAGCAACAGGATAATAAAAGGCACTTAATGTGCCTTTTTTATTGACTTGTTATCTACATACATTATTCCATAATAAATACATGTATGAGAGTCTTTAAAGGTTATAGTACAGTGGGCAAAGAATGGGGCAACTTCAAAATCTATGATATTGAACTTGCTAAACGTGACTTGCTCAATGAAATGTATACTCGCAAGGGTGAAAGATTGATGAGTCCTGAATACGGTTATATTGTTTGGGATCTACTATTTGACCCATTGACTCATGAATTAGTACATGTTATTAGGGAAGATACTCTGAGAATAATTAGCAGAGATCCTAGACTAGAACTTAATACATTAGACGTTACTGAGAACGTTGATTTACAAACATTAACAGTGAAAGTAATTTTGAACTATGTTCCTACCGCGACAATCACTGAACTAGTAGCAGTTTTTTCCAGAGACCTAGCTTCAAATAAACTACAAGGATAAGGCAATGCCAAAAGCAATTAGACAAGAAAACCTATATGGTGCAGAAGATTGGAGCATAGTATACAGCAGTTTTAAAAACGCTGAATTTACTAGCTATGATTTCGACACATTGCGCGACAGCATGGTCGGCTATATGCAAGTTAACTATCCTGAAGAGTTTAATGATTACATTCAAAACAGTGAATTTATTGCATTGTTAGACTTGGTAGCTTATGTGGGTCAAAATCTAGCATTCCGCATGGATTTAAATGCTAGAGAAAACATTTTAGACACAGCAGAAAAGCGTGAAAGCGTATTACGTATTGCACGTATGTTATCGTATAAACCAAAACGTGTTCGTCCTGCTCAAGGTTTCTTAAAAGTAACCAGTATTGTTACCACTGATCAAATTATTGACAGCACAGGTGCCAACTTGGCTAATAAAACAGTAGAATGGGGCAGTGATACCAGTGAGTTAGAATATGAACGTTTTATTAGAATTCTAAATGCGGCATTCAGTGATAACAATAAATTTGGAACTCCTGTAAAAAGATCAGTAAACAACGAATCCAGTAACATATTTGAAATATATCAATTTAACAATACAAATTTAATAACTAATTATCCTACCAGTGCCATCGTAGACGGCATTGATTTGAATTTTGATTTACTGCCTATTGATATTGATTCCTCTGGATTTATTACACAGTCTGAACCAGACTATCAAAATGCTTTTAGTGTCATGTATAGAAATGATGGCAAAGGTGTTGGTAGTACAAAAACTGGATTCTTCTTTTTAGCCAAGCAAGGTTATATTACTAGTACCATTGAATATATATCTACTCCTGTGGCCAATGCAGTAATAGATTTGCCACAGACAGAAAATATCAGTGAAGAAGATTATTTTGTACAAACCGTTGATCAGTATGGCAATGTATTAAAAACTTGGACAAGAGTTGGAAATTTAGACTTTTCAAATATCGTAGTCAATGAACAAAGCGGAGTTACTAAAGATATATTTGAAGTAATTTACAGTGACAATGATATCACTAGTATTAAATTTGGCGATGGTACATTTACAAATGTTCCCTCTGGTTATATTCGTATATGGTACAGAACAGCAGAAAATGATTTTATTAAAGTCAGAGCAGGTGAAATTAATAATGTTATATTTGATATAACATATACTAACTCTAACAATCAAAATCAAACATTGTCTATGGTGTTAGAATTGCAGGACAATATGGTCACTGGACTTCCTGCCGAGTCCTTGGCTGAAATTAAACAAAACGCACCAGAAGCATTTTATAGTAAAAATAGAATGGTAACCGGTGATGACTACAACGGCTTTTTACCAACACTAAACAATGATGTATTGTTTATGAAAGCCGAGAACAGAACATTCAGCGGACACAGTCGCAATGTCGATTTACAAGATCCCACAGGTAAAAGTAGACCTTTGTTAGAGTTTGCCGACGATGGATATTTGTACAGCACAGAATATACTAAGAATTTTTATATTGCAGATGATACAAGCCGCCGAACAGTTGATTTGCTGGACGAATACATCGAAAATAAACTCAGTGATATTAGTTTGTTGAATTTTTACTATGGTAAATTAAACTTAGATGGACAGACTAATTCGACTAATTTTGACTTAGTCAATATGGGTAAAACTCCGTGGTATGCAATATTAAAGACTGCTCAGATAACAGCTGACGATTCGAATTTAAATACCCTTAAACAAATTCAAGTAGAAGGTATCAACACTGACAATGCGTGGGATAGTTTTGACATCGATGGCGGTATGATTCAAATCAATGATGAACTATTCAGTTATACAGGAATCAATAAAAGTACTAATACATTCACCGGAGTCACTCGTGCTCGTCAAGGAACTAAGCCCGCATTACATGTTAAAGGAACAAACGTTTACAAAGTCTATGATTATAGATGGCGATCTGCATACTATGATTTAACTGGTTCCAACGGTTATGTGTCTCAGTCTAAAAATAATCCAACTCCACAAAAGTTGGGATTTACTACCAGCGGTCCATTACGCACAGTACGTCCAGGAAGTTTTATTAAATTTGAAGACAGCACTGGTTCGTTTACTTGGTCTACTATATTAGATATCAAGGGCGACGGTCTTGGAGTAGAAGACAGCAATTATAAGTACACAGGTCTATTGGCTAATGGTATGGGACCGGTAGAAATCAATAAGTCAATTCTCGAAGACCAAGTTATAAGAAGCGTTATACCTGCGTTTACTAGAATCTTTGATGATATAACAAGATCCACTTTAATAGAAAAATTAGAAGATAAAAAAAGTTTTGCTTTAAAATTTGATAACCAAAGTCCTAAGTGGACTGTTATTCCAGAAACTACTATCATCGATTTAGACAAGCCTTTTGATACCAAAGACGATAGCACTGGCTGGGTGATGTATGTAAAAAGGGAAACATCGGGCTGGACTGTGATAATTCGACAACTTGATTATGTTTTCGGCAGTGAAGAATTAATTCGTTTCTATAATATTAATTTTGCGCCAACTTTTAATCCCAGCTTTCAAAGTGTAAGCAAAGATTCAATTACAGTATTAGGATTAGCCGAAGACTCAGTGACTAAAAAATTAAAGCTGGCAGAAAAACAAACATATCGAATCAGCGGATATTATGTCTATGACGACGGTTATACCGATAACAGTAAAGTTAAAGTTACACCCATTGACATGGACAATGACTTTTTACCAGATGACCCTCGCCACTTTTTAAATGTAGTTGAGAATAGTCAAATTGCATTAGTCAACTATGACGAAGGTGATTTTAGTTATGAAGTTCCCGCAGATCTATCTACTAAAAAACCCATTCTAAAAAGAGTAAATGGTAAGATGTCATTGCCATTCAAATGGAATCATAAGGTGCAAGTGGATCAAACATTGAATCCTAGTTTAACTAATATTGTTGACGTTTATGTATTGACTAAAAGTTACAACGAAGATTATACAACTTGGAAACGTAAAAATAACACAAAGACATTGGCTCCTTTGCCTCCAACAACAGAAGAATTAAGAACTAGTTTTTCTAATTTGCTAAGTTACAAAATGATGACAGATGAAGTTATATTCCATCCTGTTAAATTTAAACCATTGTTTGGAACTCTTTCTGCTTCACAATTTCAAGCACAGTTTAAAGTAGTTAAAAACGCAAAGAGTAAATTAACAGACAGCGAAGTTAAAAGTAAAGTGGTAAATGCCATTGATACATTTTTTGCACCGGGAAATTTTGGTTTTGGTGAAATATTTTATTTTACAGAATTGGCTGCATATTTACACACGAGTTTAAGCAGTGATTTGAGCAGTGTGGTTATTGTACCTATTAGTGCTGACGGAAGATTTGGTACATTATTCCAAATTCAACCAGATAGAAATGAAGTAGTAACCAGTGTGGCCAGTGTAAATGACATCATTGTTATAAATGAAATAACTGACAATAACATTAGGATCGGTAAATGAGTAAACAAGTAAAAAAACCAGCTGAATTAACTCCTGTCAAAGTTAGTAATGTAAATTTATTACCCAGTGGGTTAGCCACAGATCCTAACAAAAAAATGTTAGACTCTACGCTGGACGTAATGACCAGCAAAGGGCAAATTTTACCATTTAAAGAAACTTATGGTACCAGAGCAGCCAGCAATAAAATAGAAGAATTTTTTAAAGTAGAAAGTAACCAAGCTCGTCGAGAGAGTCAGGGCAATAATATGTTGGTGCTTCGAAAAAGCGACGACACTTATCTCGGTAAAATTTCTTACTATGACATCGAAAATTATTTCAATATTAAAGGCAGCGAATTAAAAGACGGTGTAGTTTTAGATAAAAATATCAACGTATTAGACCTTCCAGTGGATCCTATTAAACTAACAGACTATAGTTCGTATTACTGGTTAGAAGATGACTTACCACCTTGTAGAATTGATTTAAATTCTACAAAATTTTCTATTGTCGATGATTTGTTAGGTAAACCGTTTGCAACTCTTAAAGACGATTCTACTGGTCGTGAATTAGAACTACAAAACGGCATGGTAGTATATTTTACTGGTGTCATTGACACTGCATATAAAACATTTAATGAAGTGTCTGCAGGAAGTTTTGTTAAAGGTAAAAGTTATACAATCAAAAGAAAAGGAAATACTGATTGGACAGCAATAGGTGCAAGCACAAATGATATAGAAGATGAAGATGAGTTAGGATTCACTGCAACCGGTCCAGGCTCTGGCACAGGCATAGCAATAGATCAAGAAATTAAAGCCTATTACGTCTATGGTGTGGGGAAAAGTATAGGTTTATTTCTTAAATCAAACGTAGAAATAAGAACTCCTGTCAGCGGTTTAGAAAAAAGACCATGGGATCAATACGGAAATACTTTTGATTATCCCAAGTCATCATGGGATGATGGCGAATGGGACGGTAGTAATATGACTACTGAATATGTCGAATATATTGTGCAAGAAAAGTATACTAGTAATACTAATCATTGGCAGGCCCTGGACTGCTGGCATCACATTAGTACGATACGTCATGTAGCAAAATTCTTAAACATAAAAGTAGAAGATTTTATTAATATAGCAAATAAAGCCAAACGTCCTATTATTAGTTTTAATAAAGATGTAAAATTATTTAATTGGCCAACGGGTGCAATATTTGAAATCAATTCTATTTTACCAGGTACAAAATCAAAGTGGGAAAATAAAACAAATCTAGTAGATCAATTTAAATATACTTTAAAAGACGGTGATACAGTAGTATTTGATTCGTCAGACGGTCTATGGAGAATCAATAATATATCTACTGGCGCAACATTTTCTCTATTAACTTTAGAGATAAGGAACGGCGATGGCGCCATCATCGTATCTCCGGGAATATCGGAATATTATCAAGCCATTTACAAAAATAACACATGGCAGTTGGCTCAGAATAAAACAACAGCAAATCAAACACCTTTATTTGAATTTTATGACAGCGATAAAAATAATATCGAAGCATTTAATGATACTAGCTTTAAAGGCGGTATTATTTTAGGATTTCAAGAAGGTGCAACATATGATAGCATTTTAAGAAAATACATACATGTTGATTCTATAGAATTAGAAAGTAATATAATACAAGTTGCACCAAATCAAATTACTTTTGTCACAGATGTAGACTCGGAATTTACTTATACAGATGATATAACTAATGACATATCTACTATTAAAGGGCCATACGGATATAAATCTGTTAACAAAATATTGCCTTTTTATAAAAACCGCACTGGCTTAGATTTTACAAAACAATTACAAGACTTGTTGTATGAAAAAACAGAAGATAGTGCGTGGTCTGCGGAAATTAGTCCAGTAACAAATGGATTTACAACAATTCATATATACTATGATGAAATTGATCAATATAAATTTTATTTCGATGTCGAAGGTTATGGATTAATAAGATTTTCTGGAAAAACAGGAGATGATGATGTTGAACAAGTATTGCCATTGATATCTGGTGGTATTATGAAAATTGTTTGTCATGATTTGCCTTACCCTATAACGTTTTATAAAGCTACGTTATTAAATAACATTACAAAAAGGCAGACATTAGCCCCCGAATACATTTCTAATAACGGTATTAGAAACGGAACTATTACTTTGGATCTTAGAGAAAGTGTAACAACAGTTTCTGGAATTACTAGAGCCAATGAATTATCAGCAGAAGACACAAAATTATTATGGGAGTTCAATGGAACATATAAAACAGCTTATGTAAAATCGTTGTACAACTGGAACTTCTTACAAAGCGTGTTTACTAAAGACAAAACTAATCCGTTATATAATAACTTCGATTATACGTTAGGTGATATTATATTAGACGATGGCAGCATCGGCTATAATAAACAACTAACTGCTAGTACTGGAATTTTTAACAAAATTCAAACAGGAGATAAAATCTGTGTCAACTCTATAATAAAAAATCCAGAATCTAAAACAGCACCTGCGTCATTGGTTGTCAACCCATTAAACGAGTCGCTAAACAAAATAAATTATTACAGCTTATATCAACATGCTAGTTCTTTATTATCAAATAGTACTGATATCAAAAAATTTATAGACATAGAAGAATCTATACCAACTATGTTCATGGGCGGCGGTACATTTTTAAAACACAGCGATCCATTGGCCAAGACTGCGATTGTAGCTACTAATTTACCATATGACTTGGGCGACATATTAATTAAACAAGGTAAACACTACGATATATTTTTATCTAAGCTCACTGCGGAATTAGAAAATATTATAAATTCTACAAATTATAATTTGTTATCTAGTTGTGAAGTATTAAATCTTGCACTAAACAGAATATATATTATCGGTGCTAGTGATGACTTATTCTGGAGTCATAGTAATATGATCGGGTGGGGATCATCGAATAATTATTATCAACGAACATTGAGTTTATCAAATTTAAAAGTTAATCTCGAAGCCAATGAATTTGAAAATATAAGTCACCGTACAGGTAAAGAAAGTATATTGCATATCTCTGCCGACGATAAAATATTAACTCGCAATGTAGATTATCGTTTAATATCGGAAGACGGGTATTATACCGCAATTGAATTTAATGAAACTACTGCTGGTAATTTTGTAATAGGAAAATCATATACAATTACATCCGTGGGCACTACTAATTTCGTATCAATTGGCGCGGCATCTAATACTGTTGGTGTGATTTTCACAGCAACAGGTGTAGGCTCAGGCTCAGGAAAAGCTGTTATATCTACTGTGACTATTAAACAGTGGTTTACTACATTTAGATCCATGGTGCCTGCTAGTTTAGCTAAAATTGGCCTTAGCCCAGTTTATCAACCAGCACTTCACTTTGACACAACAGTCAATGGTTATTTTTTACATCGTCATGACGGCACACGATATTATCTAAAACAAGGATTAGATGCTCGGGGTAATCCTATAAACTTGGTAGAATATTATTTGTATGAATATGAAAAAGCAGTTTGGAGCAGTATTGCCTATGACGTAGAAAATAACAATCAAAGAGAGATCTTAGAAGCCCAGCCTGGCTATTTTAGAAATACATCAAATACTTGGGGAAAATCTAAACAAACAATCAACAATGAACTCCGCCAGTGGATGTTAGAAAATAATATCTTTATCATGGAAAATGATAGCTACATTGCAACCAATGGATTTACGTTAAAGTATCAACTTGGCACAGGTGACGGCGATTACTTAGTGGGGTCGTATAAAGCAGTGTATACTTACATGTATGACACTGATAGACCTCACTCGCATCCGTGGGAAATGTTGGGCTATACAATTAAACCTACTTGGTGGGATACTTATTATAGTTGGACTAATCCTGCAAAACGTATTGCATTAAAGAAAGCACTACGAATAGGAAAGATCAGCAATCCAGCAGAAGATGATGTAGTCAATCCTGCTTTTGCTAGAAACATAGATATTAATTATGCAGATCCTGATACACTAGAAGATTTCCCAGTGACTAGTTCGGGTAGTTTAATTTCTCCTCTTGACTTTAATGAGTTATTACTTGCAAAATTAATCTACTTGAGTTTAGACACATTTGAAGAAACTGAAAACTGGGCCGCAGGAGATATGGGACCTTATGAACAAGTATTTTTAAATACTCAACGAGGCGTTGCGGCACAAACTAGAGCACGTTTCCTATTGTCTCCTGCACAGTATGTCAACTTAAATTGGGTACCAGGACAGACTATTACCAATGCTTGGGGTAATAAATTAGATCGTACTACTAAATTTTGGCAACATAGTACTATTGAACACAATTATCATAGAGAAGTAATTGATGGCAGTTTAATCTATACTGGTGGTATTGAAAGTTTATATGCAGAATTCTGCGTATTAAACAATAAAGACTATGTCACAGAAGTCATCGATAAGTTTAGCAATATCATTGTAAACAAAGAATTTTTATTAAGCGGGTTCACTAATAAAGATAATTTAAGAATTCAAAGTACTAGTATGAGTACGCAGAAAAATATCTTATTTGTTCCTGAAGAAAACTATCAAGTAAGAACAGTTAGACATTATCCAGAGCGTGAGATATTTTATTCAGGAATGAGAATTATCTTTGATGGCACAAATTATAGTTTAAATGGCTTTGCCACGGAATTTGGATTCTTTCCTTGTTACACGCCGAGACTGGGTTCATCTACCAGTGCTGTGACAATTGGAAATGTAACACTTAAAGAAAAAAATAATTACAGCAATAACATTAAGTTTATTCAGTACGGTAGTTTATTTTCTAGCAGACAAGAAATCTATGATATACTAATAGGCTACGGCAAATATTTAGAAGCAACGGGCATAGTCTATGAAGAACCAGAAGGCGCGGATATTCGTAACTGGCAACTAAGTGCCAAACAGTTTATATTCTGGAGCAATGATTTGTTGGCTTCGGGCAATTATATTGATTTGAATCCCTGTGCTGATTTTATAAAAATCACAGGACAGTACGGACAATTAGAAAACTTAGAAGGCACTAATGAAAATATAGGTCAATGTGTTGATAGATTTAATCGACCATTGTTTAGTAAAGATTTATTAGTTACTAGAGATGTTGATAATATCTTAATTAAAACTAAAAAGTCCGGTTCAGGAATTTACGGCATTAAATTAGTTTTTGTAATCTATGAAAGCGTTGTTCATTTAGACAGTACAAGTATCTTCGGAGATGTATATTTTAGTGCCAGTCAGAATACAACAAAACGCAGTTTTATCACAGGCGGCAAAAAAAGTATAAACTGGACAGGAGCTTATTATGTTCCAGGTTATGTATTTGACGGAACCTCGCTGATACCTAACTTTGACTCCATGGCCGAAGTGGGTCATACTTTATTGGATATAGAAAGTACAGTATTAGATACCGAAATGTTAGACGCAAGTAGAGCGCAGTTTGGACTTAATAGAAACATAGAACTTCGTCAACTATTCTTAGATCAAGGCAATGAAATACTATTTAAAAATGCAATTACATTTAATAAAGGTACAGTAAAAGTCTTTGATAGTTTAACTCCATTGACACATCAAGATGGATCTAAAACAGTTGCCTATGAAGAATACATGGTTCGTTTGGGAGAGTTTGGTAATACAGAAAATATAGAATACTATGAATTTGAAATGTTATCTGACGATGTCGCCGATGATATAAAGATAATTAAATTTACTGAAAACAAAGGTACAGACGATCAAGTATTGTATGTAACAGATGACTCGGAACGCTGGGTATACAAGCCTCGCGATAAGTCATTAAATTTTGCAGATAAAGCCAGTCACGGAACGTTGAAAAGAGGCGGACCGATAATTAGTGGCGACACTGACCTAAGCGTAGATACCTTAGATGACTTATCAAACTTATACAATGAATTTATTGACCTGTGGTCAATACCTGAATACTCTAGCAAATCTACTTACAAGATCAACGAACAAGTAAGATATGAAGGAAAGTTGTATGTAACAACAGGAACAGTTTTACAAAATCAAATGATAGCCACTGCCAATGATTTTGTAGTAGGGGATAGTTATAAAATATTAACATTGGGTACAACTAATTGGAATACGGTTGCAGGAACAACTAATAAAGAATATGCAGTAGGCAATGTAGTAAAAGTAGTACCAATATCAACTAATAATAACCGACATACTGGTACAGGTACAGCACAAAATATTAAATATTCATTGGTGCCCAAAGAACCATATTTGCCTAATATTTTTGTTAATAACTACAACAAGCCAAATCCAGCTAGTTCATTTAGTGGGTTCACTCCAGGTACATGGCAAGTTTTGCAGACCGTTGATAGAAATTTAGCTATCACCGAAGTATGTACAGGTTTAACTGATGTCAGCAAAGCTAGAATATCTACAGGGGCAACTAATCATAAATTATCAGTGGGAGACTATGTCTGTATTGTAAATGCTGAACTTGATGGGTCTAGCGCCAACGGTATTTGGGAAGTAGTTCAAATAGAAGAAGCTACAGTAAAAGGTGTCACTGAATATTTCTTTTACATCAGAACTAGAATTTTAAAGACCATCTACACTGGTAAAGTGTTTACATTTAAAACAGTTAGATTTAAAAACAACCAAGATTTTGATGTTATAAAAACAGATGTTAATTATAAGCAAGATGCCAGTTATAACTGGCAAGAAAAATATGAAACTGAATATCCGTTGACACCCAGCGGCTATGATTTGAGATATCCTATTGCCATTGTAGACAGTGGATTAAACGAAATCGACCCAGTGACATTTAATTATGGTAATTACAAAGTTTATCAATTTAAAAATAATACTTGGAATGAAGTCAAAGCGGAAACAGAACTTTTAAAACTAGATGACATTGAACACTTGATTGTCTATGATTATGCCACTAATAAAACTGTGGCTAAATTAGAAATGTTTTCTCCTCAGGATCTAGTTATACCTGAAGTATTTAAAAATGACATAGATATTATAGGAAGAGTTGACCCTGCAAAATATAATAGAACCACTGATAAATTCAAAAGCATTTATACAAGTCTGGGCTGGTATGAAGAATATATTGGTAGACGTTGGTGGAATATTAATTCAACACAGTTCAACGATTATACAACTGCCAGTGACCAAGTCAAAGCAGAATACTGGGGTACTACAACCAGCAAAAATAAACCAGAAGTCTACGAATGGACCAAGAGTCCTGTTCACCCCAGCAAATGGGAAAAATTAGTCACAGGTAAAAATCAAGTATTTGGACAATTAGCCACAGGTCAAGCCTATGTAGATAATGCATTAGGCACAGACAATTATCACTGGGTTGAAGAAGAAGATTATGTTAACGGTAAAACTTATACTGTTTATTATTTCTGGGTAAAAAATAAAAAGTCTATTGCTCTAGAAAGTAAATTTTCTAGGGTATACACTGTCGAACAACTAAGCAATGTTTTACTAAATCCAAGTGCGGCTGGACTGGCATGGTGGAGTCCGGTCGGCACTGATAGTATCATCGTTAAAGGAATTAAGACATATCTAAACAGTTCTAGTACAGTAATACAAATTAAGAAAAAAACACAGGGCGAAGAAAAACATCAACAATGGGCATTTATTTCAGAAGGCAACACAGTAGAAACAATACCTGAGTGGCTGCATGTTCGTTTACGTGACAGTATCAGCGGACATCTATATTACAAGAAAGATGTCAATCGTAAAACTTACTATATAGAAAAAAATGTACCGGACACGATTAACTTGCACAGATATAACCGCTTGGGCAACGAAGTGCGTCCTTATCTACAAACTTGGTTCAGCGATTTATATGAAGCTAGAAGAACTTTTATTAAACGTCTAAACAATATAATGTTGCACATAGATATCAGTGAAATTGCAAATTGGGATGACTCTATATTAATGAGTATAGCATACAAGGTAGCTGATCATGTAATAGATGTAACTAATTTTTGGACTATTGCCGATTATAGAAGTGAAGACTACAAATCTACTAAATCAATTGATAAAATAATCAACGACATTTCTGAGTTATACAATGAAACTTATACCACCGGTGAATATATTAGAATTAATGAAATTTACAATCCTAAGAAATATGCCATCTACGAAAAAACAGAGTCGGGTGGTTTTAATGTAGTTTTTAGAAAAGATAGTGCTATTCAATTCATAGAGGATTTTAACTTATATGGATGGGATTCTTCTCCATGGGATGATTTAGTCTGGGACTATGATGTTAATTCTGCATATAATGCCATTGTTGATTCGATACGCAAAGAAATTTTTATTGGAAAATACGCAAAATATTATTCTTCCATCATGTGTTCTATGTTTAGATATGTATTATCTGAACAAATAAACGTTGACTGGCTGGCAAAATCTAGTACCATCGAACCAGTAAATTTAATAGCACAGACTTTGTCAAACAACGATTATATCAAACGAGATGAAATCAGTACCATCAGTGATTTCTATTCTACAGTCAAGGCATATCGAGATAAGATTCGAGGCGGAACAATTAATAAAGTAACCATCGATCAATTAGATGTTACAATAAGTGAAACTAAGGAATTTTTGGATATAACTGATCCAGATGAAATTGCAATTAATCTTACAAAAATCGTATTACCAGTTAAGATCAGTGTTGATCTATCATAGAATTAACTGAGTAGTTAAAGTTGTTTATAAATAGTACAATAAGGAAATGACAATGATTTTTTATTCTAATGTAGCCGATGACTTAGTACAAGATAGTTTTATACTATTAACTACTATGATTGTGTACCGAGGTAAACAGCCCACTGTGGCAGAATATATTACTAAAGTTAATAATGGCACTTATACATGGACTGGAAATTATCTACTACAAGTATATAAAGATGTTGATTTGTCTAAGAGTAAAGTTGAATCTGTTACAAAAATAGAAAAAAATAGTCCTGACGGTACTTCTTATGGAAATTATTTTTGTCAGGCAGGACTGGCTGAATGGGCTGTTTTATTTGATAAAACCACATCTCAAGGTACAAATAAACTTTTAAATTTTAATACTAGTCCAATGACTTTTGCAAGAAATATCTCCGAAAATGATTTGTTTATGATTGTTCCGGTTTCAGATATCAAAGGACTGGGTGTTTTAAGATTTGACTCCATCGATTTTAAGAGCGGCAATAATCCCAATCCTATTAAAAGATTTGCTGTTAATTTTTCATAAACGGATAAACTGAAATAATGTCAATAATCGAACAAAGTCCAGGTCTAGTAATATCAGCGTTGACTAAAACACTGAAAAAAATCGTCGGCACTAGGATTTCAAGAGGACACTTATACTGGATGAAAGGTGCTGTACCCTCGTCCTTGGAAAATATAACAAATCCTCTTAGATATCGAGTAGCAGATAGACTGGTTCATTGGAATAGAAATCAAATCATAATAACTCAAGGACTTATTTCTACCACAGCATCTACACCAATTAACAGCGGAGTTGCAACATGGTTTTATTTTTATAGAATAGACGGTAATAAAATTTATCAATTAGTTGGTACTATTACATCAACAGGTGGCGGTGGCGACTTAGA
>Ga0114979_10000639_pt1 | contig 23025 bp, 19 predicted proteins | sample S_140625_EF_Meta_FD_87315 | JGI IMG/M metagenome (GOLD analysis project Ga0114979, IMG submission 87315) | Freshwater microbial communities from Lake Simoncouche, Canada to study carbon cycling - S_140625_EF_MetaG | ecosystem: Environmental > Aquatic > Freshwater > Lake | place: Lake...
ATCGATCGCCCGAAGATGGGCTTTACATTCCCCTGGGCGCTTTGGATGCGCAATGAATTAAACAGCTTTTGCGAATCACAGCTGCAGGCGCTGGAAGCAGTCGAGGCGCTCAATCACGCCGAGGTCATGGCCCTGTGGAAACGCTTCATGAATAACGACAAGCATATCACCTGGTCGCGCATATGGCCGCTCGTAGTACTGGGCCATTGGGTCAAGGAGCATGACATACACTAGAAAAAAAATACTGGTCTTTACGGATTGGTTTCTTCCGGGATTCAAGGCCGGTGGACCCATCCGGTCGCTGGTGAATCTCACCACGACACTGCAGCACGACTTTTACATTGTAACGCGCAATACCGATCACGACAGCGACGATCCCTATGCAGGCATCACACCTCATCAGTGGATCAAGCACGAGGAGCACGTCCATGTTTTCTACCTCACCGAAACATCCATTGATGCCGACGTCATTCGCACACTGTTGACGGAATCATCCTATGATTTCATTTACCTCAACTCGCTCTTTTCACCGAAGTTTACGTTGTTGCCTATGCGCATCGCTGCGCGTCTGGGAATGCAGAATCGGATTATCCTTGCTCCACGAGGGATGCTTAAGCCGGCGGCATTATCTATTAAGTCGCGTAAGAAGAAGATCTTTCTGTTTGTCTCCCGATTTCTTGGCTGGTTTTCCGGCATCCGCTGGCATGCTACCAACGAAGAGGAAGCACAAGAAATCCGCTCGCATTATGGCAGCAATGCGCACTTACGCATTGCACCAAACCTAGCTACGGTTATTAGCGAGCCGCTTCCGCCTGCACAAAAAGAACAAGGTCAGCTGGTACTGGTCAGCATTGCACGCATCAGTCCGGAAAAGGGAATACTAGAAGCGCTAGAATTTCTGCACCATGCGCAGCTCAAAGGAAACATCCGTTGCACATTTTTCGGTACGCAACAAAACCCGGAATACTTAGAACGCTGCAAAGAAGTTGCTGCTATCATTCCCGGAGCGGATATCCGATTTCCCGGTGAAATTTCTCCGGACAACATTGCGCAGGCGCTAACGGATGCTCACTTCTTCTACCTGCCCACTCGCGGAGAAAATTTCGGGCATGCTATCGCTGAAGCCTTGCAGTATGGCAAACCCGTTATCATCAGCGACCGAACGCCCTGGAGAAATCTGGTTGCCGCGGGAGCCGGTTGGGATCTGCCTTTACATGCGCCATCATTCGCACCTGTTCTCTCAAACTGTCTTGCTATGGATCATGCCACTTATCTGCGACTTTCGACATCAGCAGCGGTTTTTGGTAAATCTCAGGCCCAAGACCCTGCAACCGTCGACTTGAATTATCACTTGTTCGAGAAATAATCAAGTCTAGTTAACACCCGGCTAACATCAAGCGGTGTTATCTTGCACAACACCCTACTACTCATGAATATCGTCATTCTCTCCAGAGATTCGAAGTTGTACAGTACACGCCGATTGGTCGAAGCTGCCGAACAACACGGCCATAATGTGCGCGTATTGGATCATCTCAAATGCAATCTTGTTATTGAAAAGAAAAAACCCAAGGTCATCTATAAAGGCGAAGAAATCACCGATGTGCACGCCATCATTCCGCGCATCGGGGCTTCCGTTACCTTCTATGGAACCGCGGTTGTGCGCCAATTCGAAATGATGCATGTGTTCAGTGTGGTGGAATCACAAGCGCTTGTTCGCTCCCGCGACAAACTGCGCAGCATGCAAATTCTATCGCGAGCCGGACTCGGATTGCCGAAGACCGTTTTCAGTAATTACTCGAAAGACGTCGATAAGATATTGGCCGAAGTTGGAGGCACACCCGTTGTCATCAAACTGCTCGAAGGAACGCAGGGTCTTGGCGTTGTGCTAGCCGATAACGATAAAGCCGCTATCAGCGTGATGGAAGCATTTAATGGATTGAAAGCGCGCGTTATTGTGCAGGAGTTCATCCGTGAAGCGAAGGGCGCAGATATTCGTGCATTCGTCATCGACGGACAAGTTGTGGGCGCCATGAAACGACAAGCGAAAGAAGGTGAGTTCAGATCCAACCTCCATCGCGGCGGGACTGCTGAAGTCATTACCCTGTCTCGTCAGGAAGAAATCGCTGCTGTGAAAGCCGCGAAAGCACTTGGATTGGGAATCGCAGGCGTTGACATGCTGCAAAGCGATCGCGGGCCACTCATCATTGAAGTGAATTCATCCCCCGGATTGGAAGGCATTGAAGCGGCGACTCAAAAAGATATCGCCGGTGAATTCATTAAGTACATCGAGAAGCAAGTGGATCACTAGTGTGAGAACATCGCGCGATCAGCTACATAGGTATCGACAGGATTAACACACAACACCGGAATCTGAGCTTCGTTGGTAATGACCTGTTGCTCGTAGTTGCTGCTGAAGAAACTCATGATGCTGTTGTCGTAGAAGTTCATGATGCAAATCAAATCAGCATCAATTCCTGCGGCATACTTCAGCAAATCGCGAACGAAATCGTCTGACTTATTCTCTGTAATTTCCACTTCGTAAGGAATGCCTTTATCCTGCAGATAATCTTGTGCAAACAAGATATTGCGCTCAAGTTGATTGCGTAAAAACTCATCGGTTTCACCCGGAGAAATCAGATGCACTTTTGATCCGAAATACTTTGCCATGTCGGCCACCAGGCTCAACTTCTGCTTCGTCTCCTTGTGCAAGTCGAGTGGCACAACGAGCTTGTGATAGCCATGATCACGGATATCTCTTTCCTGAACCACAATAAATGGGACAGAACTTTCTGTAACGATTCTAAGTGCGCGACTACCGGTGAGGAATTGCATGCCACGCATGCCATGCGTTCCCATGATAATCAGATTAGCCTCAATTTCAACGGCCACTTTATCAATATCCTCGAAAACACTTCCAATCCGCGCGATGACACCTATATCTATTTTCTCCTCGCGCTTTATGCGTTCTTTCAGTGCATCCAGCTTAAGACGTGCTTCTGCAATGTGCTTCTTGCTCTCAACCACATGCAACATGTGAATGGATGCGTTGATTGTTTTGGCTACGAGCAATGCATGCTCCAAAGCGGTATCGCTAACCTTGGTGAAATCGGTTGGAACCAGTATTTTCTTTTCGTTATTCATAATTTCGGGTATTCAGGGCAAATGTAACGTGGAGGCGCCAACATTATGCTGATAATTGCCTGCAGCTTTAGCTCAAATAAGCCAAGGTACGCTCGATAAATTGCGCCGGATCCTCTGCATGCAACCAGTGTCCGGCTCCTGCCATGACCTCAAACGTCGCCTGCGGAACCCATTGCTTTATCGTGTTGACATCTTCCGGAAGCACATAATGACTCTTGCCTCCGGTTAAAAAAAGCGTTGATGCCTCCACACGCTCTAGGGGCAAGGCCGTCATTAAGTGCTCACGTTCTTGATAAATCGAAAGCAGATTAAATCTCCAAGCTAAGAGACCAGGCTCCTTCCAATAGAGGTTTTTCAGCAGAAATTGCAGTGTTCCTTGATTATCTACAAAAGCATTCAGTCGCTCTTCAGCCTCCTTTCGAGATGGGCAATTTTCCACGTTCACGGCGAAAAGTCCCTTAAAGACTTCATCATGATGGGGCGGGTAGGCCTTCATACCCATATCAGCCACGACCATGCGGTCGATTAAAAAACTGTACTGCTGCGCAAAACGCAAAATCGTTTTACCGCCCATGGAATGACCGATCAGTCGAACATCGCGTAGACCCAATTCTGCAATAAAATCGAATAAATCAGCAGCCATGACATCGTAATTCATGACCGGATCATGGGGCGAATGTCCGTGATTGCGCTGATCAATCAAATAGACCGTAAAGTTCTCCGCATAGCGGCGTGCATGGGTTTGCCAATTATCCGAGCTCCCGAATAATCCGTGCAAAATGAGTAGCGGCGGACCCTCACCAAGGATGCGATGATGCAGTTTCATGAGACCTCCAGTGCCCGCTTGTACAACCTGACTGTATTTTCCAATCCCCAATACAAGGCATCACTAATAAGCGCATGCCCAATGGATACTTCCAGAAGACCCGGAACGCGGCTTGCGAAAAAGTGCAGGTTTTCGCACGAAAGATCGTGGCCTGCATTCACTCCGAGGCCTGCTACTAACGCTGCTTCAGCGGTCGCAACAAAAGGCGCGACGGCCTCTTCCGGATTAGCTGCATATTGGTGCGCATAGGATTCCGTGTAGAGTTCAATACGGTCGGTGCCTGTTGCCGCGGCAGCAGCAATCAATTCCGGTCTGGCTTCAAGGAATATACTCGTGCGGATGCCTGCTTGCTTGAGCTGTCCCACTACTTCAGTCAAAAACACTCCTTGTTGCTCCACGTCCCAGCCCGCATTCGATGTAATGGCTTCCGGAGGATCCGGAACCAACGTCACCTGGTCCGGCTTCACCTCGAGCACCATTTGCATGAAATCATTACTGGGATATCCTTCAATGTTGAATTCCGTCAGGACTGCCTTCTTCAACGCATACACATCACTGCGGCGAATATGACGCTCATCGGGACGCGGGTGCACCGTTATGCCGTCGGCTCCAAAACTCTCAATGCGGCGTACTGCCTCAATGACATCGGGGTTGTTTCCTCCTCGGGCATTGCGCAGAGTCGCGATTTTGTTGATGTTGACACTTAGTTTGGTCATAGGCTCAAATGAATGACAAAGAAACACTGTTTACAGGCCTTTCGGATAAAACGAGGAGACTTGACATCTGAACAGTGGGACTGTGCAAAAGTTCAGAATTCATCCTGCACAAAATCATTGAAAAACGCAACTTTTACCTTGTGCAACCTGTTTAATGTTGTACAAAATGCGCCCAGCCATTTACGGTTCACCAAACCCTGAAGGCAGTAGCATGAAAACTCTAAAAAGCTGCACACTGTGATTACTTCACGAAGATTGCTCAGTTCAGATATTCCGGCGCTCAGCGCAGGAGATGAACCCATGTCTGCCCTGGATTTAATGGATCAATACCGCATTGCCCATTTGCCGGTGGTAGAAAACAATAAGTTTCTAGGATTGATTTCCGAGGATGCTTTGATGGAGTTGGAAACTCTGAAGGGCGACCCGTCAGGCTTGCCCTTGCTGAGGCAGAGCGTGCAACCCGACACACATATCCTGGACATCTTAAAGATGGCCGGAGAACACCGACTTAGCATTGTTCCGGTTGTGGACGCTGATAATAATTACATGGGATCGATTCGACTGGAAGATATCGTCGAACAAGTTTCCGACATGCAAGGAGCCAACCAGCGCGGTGGCATCATCGTTCTGGAAATGTGGGACAAAGACTACAGCATGCAACAGATTTCCCGCATTATCGAAGAAAACAACGCTAAAATCCTGAGCACATCGGTTAGCCCGGGTGAAGGCGGGAAAATTGAGGTCAATCTCAAAATTAATCAACCCGATTTGAACCCCATTCTAAGCAGCTTCGAACGCTTTGGCTACTCCATCAAGGCTTCATATCAAGAATCTGCCTACACAGAAGATTTGCGCAAGCGCTATGATGAACTCATGCGCATCCTGAACATCTGATAATCATAAAAAGTTGAGAATAACCCGAAGCCGGCTGCTCATGCGACCGGCTTCTGTTTTAACTTGCCGGCAGAAATCCTCCTGCCTTGAAAATTGCACTGTACGGCAAGCGTTTCGATGATGAATTTACCGACAGCATCGAAAAACTACTCGAATCCCTGGTTCGACGTGGGATCAGCATTATCATCTACGAAAAATTCTATCTCTACCTCACCAATAAGGTTTCACTTCCTTCCACAGCAGAGATTTTCAAAACTTCCGAAGACATCCAAGGTGTCAGTTTTTTGCTCAGTGTGGGTGGCGATGGCACACTGCTGGAAACCGCTGCGATCATACGTGATTCGCGCATTCCTGTGTTAGGCATCAATACCGGAAGACTTGGTTTTTTGTCGCCTGTTTCCAACGACGCCATCGACGCCGCGATAGAAGCCCTCGTAAATCAGGATTATACTATCGACAAGCGCTCGCTTATTGAAGTACGCAGCTCGCAGCAGGAATTCGGTGAGTTCCCGTTCGCCCTCAATGACGTCACAATAACTAACAAGCAGCGCAACAGCATGATTACAATTCATGCCTACGTGAACGACCAATTTATGAGCACCTATTGGGCAGACGGATTAATCGTCGCAACTCCAACAGGCTCAACAGCCTATTCGCTTAGTTGTGGCGGTCCGATTGTGATGCCGGAAAGCAACAATGTTATTTTAACACCGATTGCCCCGCACAATCTCAATGTGCGGCCGTTCGTGATTTCCAATTCGAGCAAGGTTTCGCTCCGCGCCGAAGGACGTGAGCCGCAGTTTTTACTCACACTGGATAGCAGAACGTTTACCATCGATAACGAAACCATTATTGACCTTACGCGTGCGAGTTTTGAATTTCATTTGATCAACCTTGTCGGTCATGGTTTCTTCAATACCATCCGACAAAAAATGGGTTGGGGACTCGACGCACGGAGCAAACGCATCTAATTGTGGAACCTTTTAAAAACCCTAATCGTATCAGAGGCAATACCAAGTAAACACCCCCGTTGAAGACCCGATGAAAACCCTGTTCGCCATACTCATTTTCTTGCTCAGCTTGCCTGTTTTCGGACAGAAAAACAAGTTTGAACGCAGCAAGGACGTGGGTTTGTTGTATGGGACGAGCTATTACATCGGTGAGGTGAACCCGTATAAACACTTCGGGACGCGCATGAAAAGCGGCGGTGGAATTTCGTTTCGCAACAATTTCAATCGCCGATGGACGCTCAAATCAAGCGTTCTCTATCACGTCGTAGAGGCATGGGATGCTGACAGCGACGATCCCTGGATTCGCAATCGCAACTTGAGTTTCCGCAATCAGATTATCGAGGGAAGCGTGCAGGGTGAATTGAACTTTTTCAATTATCAGCTCGGCAATTCCAAGTATCGTTTTTCTCCGTACCTCTTTTCAGGACTGGCTTACTATCGCATGCGCCCTATGGCGCAATATCGCGGCACATGGTACGAGCTTCAGCCGCTGGGGACCGAAGGGCAAGGCACTGAGTTCGGTGACGATAAGTACAAAACCACGATGTTCTCAGTGCCTTTCGGGGCGGGAATCAAAACCAATCTTTTCGCCGTTTTCGGCTTAAGTCTGGAATGGGGCGTGAGAAAGACTTGGACAGACTATATCGACGATATTTCGGGTAGGTACATTGACCCCGGATTGCTGGCAGATCTCAACGGAGAGCTGGCCGCTACGCTCTCTGACCGCAGCATACAACAAGAAATCCCCGATGCAGCAGGCAACAACAACGGCGGTTTACAGCGAGGCGACCCCGGACGCAAAGACTATTACTTCTTCTCCATGGTTTCCCTCAACATTCGCCTCGATCGCAAGGCAACGACTTGCTGGGAACACGAATAGTCAATAACTCGTTTTTACAACCTTTTTTATGAGTCGCATCAGGGCACTAAAAGCCCTAAATTTGCGCGCGTCGGGAAGATTTTCCGGCACGGGAGCGACATGAGTTTATTGGAGCAAATCGACAAATCAAGAACACCTCGTCACGTGGCCATCATCATGGATGGCAATGGTCGTTGGGCAAAAAATCAAGGCAAGGAACGCATTTTCGGCCATTCGCATGGCGTTGAAGCAGTGCGCGCCGCCTTGAAAGCCGCAACTAAGTCGGGCGTGGAATACCTGACCCTTTATGCTTTTTCCACCGAAAACTGGAACCGCCCAAAGGAAGAGGTTGATGCTCTGATGAATTTGCTCGTTCAGACGATTGTCGGAGAACTCGATGAATTGGATGAAAACGGCGTGCGCCTGCATGCCATTGGTGATTTGAACAACCTGCCAACCGACTGTCAGCGTGAATTACAACGCGCCATTGAACACACCGCAGGACATGCCCGTGTCAACTTGATTCTAGCATTGAACTACAGCGCTCGCTGGGAAATTACCCACGCCGTTAAAGCCATCATCAGCGCCGGCACGCGTTCTGAGGATGTCACCGACGACCTATTCGCTGCGCACCTTTCAACGGCAGCATTCCCCGACCCTGAGTTACTCATCCGCACCAGTGGCGAAGAACGCATCAGCAACTTCCTGCTTTGGCAGATCGCTTATGCGGAGCTCTATTTCACCAAAACCTTGTGGCCGGATTTTCGAGAAGATGATTTTTACGCTGCGCTACTGGATTTTCAATCTCGCGAACGCAGATTCGGTAAAACCTCCGAGCAAATAGCCTTTGACATTCAAAACCCGATTGCCGGCAATGCATAATTCCTTTCGTCCAGCTGCGCCGTTTGCGGCGTTTGCATTCCTGCTTTTCCTCTTGACCTGCCTTCCCGCCGGCGTGGCCCAAACGATCATCGGCAATCAGGTCGATTATGCCGCTCCGCTCAACTACCGTATCGCCGGAATCAGCGTGTTAGGCGCGCAGTATACCGACGTTCAAGCCATTAAACTGTTCAGCGGCCTTCAGGAAGGTGATGAAGTTGCCATTCCCGGTGACGCTATCACCGATGCCGTGCGAAAGTTGTGGAAGCAGAAGCTGTTTACCGACATCGGTATTTACGCCGCAGAGTTCAGAGGTAATGACGTTTACCTGGTGATTACGCTGAAAGAATCACCGCGCATGACGAAATATGTGATCAACGGAATTAAAAAATCCGAAGCCGACAACTTGCGCGAAAAACTTGACCTGCGTACCATGACCATTAGCACGGACAACGTCAAGAACAACGCGATAAAAACGATCAAGGATTACTACATCGACAAAGGCTACTACGCGGCAACCGCTACCATCACCGAGCGCGAAGATGCCACTTTACAGAACGGCGTAATACTGGAGTTCGATATCAATCGCGGCGACCGCGTAAAGATTGAAGAAATCGTCATTGAGGGTGCCGGCATTGCCAAGGAAACCAAAGACTTTTTCTTCATCAAAGGAAAAAAACCGCAACCCGTGATGAGTGTCAGCACCATCAAACGGACGATGAAGGAAACCAAAGAACGCGATTGGTCGCGCGTTTTCAAATCATCGAAATTCATTGAAGAAAAATACGAGGAAGACAAGCAGAAGATCATCGCGAAATACAACAAGAAAGGATTTCGCAATGCCAAAATCGCCTATGACTCCGTTTACACCATCAACAGTGAACGCGTCGGCATCTACATGAAGATTGAGGAGGACAAGCGTTTCTATTTCCGCAATATCAACTTCGTGGGTAACACCAAATACACTACCGGTCGACTCGATAGTGTGTTGAACATTCGCCGAGGCGACATCTACAACCTTGAACAACTGGAAACGCGTCTCAATTTCAATCCGCAGGGAATTGATCTTTCATCGCTATACACCGACGATGGATATCTCGCCTTTTACGCTTTTCCGGTGGAAACGTTGGTTGATCCCGACAGTATCGACATCGAGATTCGCATGAACGAAGGAAAACAATTCCGTATCGGACGCGTGAACATCAGCGGCAACACCAAGACGAATGACCATGTGATTTTCCGTGAACTCCGGACTCGACCAGGTGAACTGTTTAACCGCAGCGACATCATTCGTACACAGCGCGAATTAGCATCCCTCGGTTATTTCAATCAGGAGGCTTTTGATGTTCGCACGAATCCACGACCCGATGAAGGTCTTGTGGATCTCGAGTATGTGTTGGAAGAAAAACCCAACGACCAGATCCAACTCAGTGGCGGATGGGGAGGCGGAAGAGTTGTAGGCTCTTTGCAACTGAGCTTCACCAACTTCTCGATGCGCAACTTCTTCAAGGCCTCGAGCTGGAGTCCTCTGCCTACCGGCGATGGACAGCGTCTTTCCTTGAGTGCATCTTCCAATGGAACATTCTTTCAATCGTACAACATCTCCTTTACCGAACCATGGCTAGGCGGAAAGAAACCGACCTCGTTAAGTGTGTCGTCAAGCATTTCCCGTCAAACGAACGGACAGTTTAAGAAACTGCGTCAAAGTGATTTGGACAACAGCGCCTTTTTGCGTGAAAACTACCAAGTCGGTGACGACAATCCGAACCTGCAAGAGCTTAAAGTCATAGGCGGATCGGTGAGTATTGGAACACGTCTGCAGCGTCCTGATGACTATTTCGTTTTGTATACCGGTGTTTCCTATCAGAAATTCATTCTCAATAATTACCGTGCGTTCTTTGGTGACTTCTCTAACGGTATCGCCAACAACCTGGCCTACAACTTCACGCTTTCACGCAGTTCCACCAGTGAACCAATCTATCCTACATACGGATCACAGATTACGTTCACGACCAAGATTACACCGCCTTACAAATTGCTGCAAGAGAAATTTGGCGGAAAAACGTTTGACTACGAGAATATGAGTTTGGAGGAGCGCTTCAAGTTTGTGGAGTACTACAAGATGAAGATTACCGCTCATTGGTATACAGCACTCAACAAGCACAAGGACCGGAAATTCGTGCTCCACACCAATGTAGGCTTAGGGTTTATTGGAGCTTACAACAAAGACCTTGGACTTACCCCATTCGAACGTTTTTACCTCGGTGGAGTTTACCTCAGCGGCTTCCTGCTCGATGGACGTGAAATCGTGAATCTGCGCGGCTATGATGATTTGACCTTAACTTCTCCAAACCAAAACACGGGAGCTCCTGCGATTGCCAAATACAGTGCGGAGCTGCGCTATCCGCTGTCGACCAACCCGAGCGCAACCATTTTTATGATGGCATTTGCAGAGGCGGGCAATACCTGGAGCGATTTGCGGTTATTCAACCCCTACCAAGTCTATCGTTCGGCAGGAACCGGATTGCGCATTTTCCTACCGATGTTCGGTTTGCTTGGATTTGATTACGGATGGAGATTGGACGACTTACCGAATTATCCCAACATGGCCCGCGGACAATTCCACTTCTCCATTGGTATGAATATGGGTGAATTATAAACCGTAAATTCGAACACTTTTAGTTGACATACGCCATGAAATATTTTCTTACGCTCGCACTGTTTATTCTTGGTTTTGCCCTTTCGGCACAAAAGTTCTCCTACGTGGACACCAAGTATATTCTGAGTCATATTCCCGAATACCAGCAAGCGCAATCAGAAGTCAATAAGCTTAGCAATCAATGGCAAAAAGACATTGAGAATAAGTACGAGACGATTGCCAAGTTGGAAACAGCGCTCCAAGCAGAGAAAATTTTGCTCACCGACGAGATGAAGCAAAAACGCGAAGCGGAGATTCAAACGAAGCGTGAAGAAGCCAAGCAAATGCAGACGGACAAGTTTGGCGTGAATGGTGAGCTTTTCAAAAAGCGCGAAGAATTGATTAAGCCTATACAAGATCAGATTTATGGAGCCATTCAGGAAGTCGCCTCGACCAGTGCCTTAATGGTGGTTTTCGACAAGGCTAACCACAGCAATATGCTCTACACAAACCCCAAGCACGATATCAGCGATAAGGTGCTCAAGAAAATGGGACTGAAGCCCGGGGAGACGCTCGAGGAAGATGAAGAAGGCGGCGAAGAACAGAACGGGGAAGACAATCAGGGCGCAGGCGGAAAAACCGAACCACAAGGTAAAGGCGGAAAAAGCACAGTGCCTGTGAAAGGTGGTGGCGGAACTCCTGTGAAAGACAAATAACTTCTATGCCTACATTTGGTACGGAAATTCGTTAAGCGGATTCCCACGATTATCACTTTATTATGACAAAAAAAATCACCTTACTCGCGCTATTCTGCTGCGCATTCGTAGCCATTCAGGCTCAAAAACTCGGTCACATCAACGGTCAGCTTCTTGTTGAGCACATGCCGGAGTACAAAACAGCCTACGAAGAACTTAACGTTTACAAGAAGCAATACGAAGATGCTTTGGTAGCCATGCAAACAGAATATGAGAAGCTGGTTGCTGACTTTCAAAAAGCTGAGCAGACTGCTCCAAAAGTAATTCTGGAAACCAAAGTAAAAGAAATCGAAGCCAAGCGTCAGGGAATTTATGACTTCCAGGAACAAGCCAGCGCCGACGTTTCAGCAGAAGAACAGCGCAAAATCGAACCGATTTTGAACAAGGCCAAGCAAGCCATCGAGGATGTTGCGAAAGCCAATAACTATGTTTATGTTTTCGATGCAGGTGCCGGTTCTATGCTCTATATGGGCGGTGATGACGTTACCAAACTGGTTTGTACGAAACTCGGAATTCCGGACTTCACCAACGAGGACAAGGAAGCTCCTAAGAAATAACACCTCAATTATATCGAGATCAAGGCCCGGAATATCTCCGGGCCTTATTTTTATACCCATGACGACTCGTCGCCCCATAGGTATTTTCGACTCCGGTATTGGAGGATTAACCGTTGCCGGAGCGATCAAGCGCATTCTGCCCGATGAGTCCATTGTCTATTTCGGCGATACTGCACACTTGCCTTACGGGGATAAATCCAAAGAACTCATCGCTCACTACGCGGTCGAAATCACCCAATTTCTGCTCGAGGAAAAAAACTGTAAGGCCATTGTTATAGCCTGCAACACGGCATCAGCCGCTGCGTACGAAGCGTTGCGCGATACATACAAAGGCGAAATCCCTGTTATCAATGTGATAGACCCCATGATTGAAGAAGTCATTGCGGATGAATCGTTGCGAAACCTTGGCATCATCGCCACAAAAACGACCATTGCAAGCGGCGTCTATCAGGAAAAACTATCTCGCAGAAAACCAAGTCTACATTACAGCGCCCTTGCCACGCCTTTGCTTGCGAGTATGATTGAAGAGGGTTTTTACAACAACACCATCAGCCGCGCCGTGCTCGCCGAATACCTCAGTGATCCGCTGTTGTCGGGCATCGACGGACTCGTATTGGCGTGCACCCATTATCCGCTCATCAAAGACGAAATCAACGCTTACTTCGAAGGAAAGGTCAAGCTGTTTGATTCTGCTGAAGTGGTTGCTCGCAAACTGCGCGGAATTTTAGAGAAAGAAAACCTGTTAGCGGAAGAGGGTTTGCCTACAGATCACTTTTATGTCTCCGATTATACAGCTGCATTCGAAGCAGCAACGCGCATTTTCTTCCGGGAAAAAGTGAAGCTTGAACTTTGTCGGTTAGGACTCGATCGCTGATTCAGGGGCGACTGCCTCCTCATTTTCTAACGGAGTTGATTCAGTATCGTCCTTCTTGGGAAAAAACTTCCGTTGAAACAACATGATCAGGACAATACCAACGGTGATAGCGGCGTCAGCCACGTTGAATATCGGCGGGAATATTTCGCTGCGCTCATGCGGCTCACCCCATGGCCAGCGTGCCGTAAAATGAAACATGTCGACCACGTTCCCCATCAAAGGCTTGGCATATCCCTCATAGTTCAATTCGGCTTTGCCGAAATACATCGTATAGTCATTAAAGTCGGGATCATACATGGAACCTCGGTCGAACATCCCACCGTAGGCTAGACTATCAATGATGTTTCCCACAGCACCGGCTACAATCATGCTCACGCACACCACATAGCCCCAATGAGCCTTTTCTTTGATCAGACGGTAGAGATACCAAGTGATACCCGAAACCACAATTAAACGAAAAATACTTAAGGTGAGTTTTCCGGCCTCACCGGGAATCATCCAGCCGAAGGCCATTCCCGGATTTTCCACAAATTGCAAATCCAGCCATCCCGGAATAAGTGTTCTGCTCTCACCGTAATGAAAATTCAACTTCACCCAGATCTTCAAGAATTGATCAAGCGTGATGATAGACAGGATGGTCAGTAATGCTTTTTTCAAGGGGATATAAAAAGGAAATGGAGTGATACAGAGCCTGAGGCCAAGCATCACTCCATTTCAAATTCGGTGATTATTGCATGTTCTTCGCCTCGATGCTGAGCGTAGCATGAGGAACCAGGCGTAAGCGTTCTTTTGGAATCAACTTACCGGTGACGCGGCAAATACCATAGGTTTTATTCTTAATGCGCAATAATGCATTCTCCAAATTCACGATAAACTTCCCCTGACGTGAGGCCAATTGCGAAAGCTCCTCACGGTTCATCGTTTCACTGCCATCTTCCATCATTTTGAAGGTCGGTGCGGTATCATCGGTTGAATTATCGCCTTCATGAGAGAGCGATAACTTGAGCTCTTCCAAATCGGATTTCGCTACTTTCAACTTCTCTTGAATAAGGGTTTCGAACTCCTTGAGGTCTTTTTCTGAATAACGTACTTCGGTCATACTCTTCTTTTCTTCCTTTTTAACTACTGGTGCAGGAGTCGGTTTCGGCTGTACCATCGGCTCTTCTTTCTTCACCACAGGAGCGGGAGCAGGAGCAGGCTTAGGCGCCGGAACAGGCTTCGCTACCGGAGCAGGCTTCGGAGCTACAGGTTTTGGAGCCGGCTTGGCTTTCGCTACGGGTTTCGCCTTCACAACAGGCTTGGCCTTGACGACAGGCTTCGCTGCGGGCTTCGCAACTTTCTTAGCGACAACCTTCTTGGCTACTGGCTTTTTAACGGCTTTCTTAGGGGCTGGTTTCACCGACTTCTTAACAACCGCTTTTTTTACAGGCTTGGCTACTTTCTTGACAGCCTTCGCTGCCTTCTTCACAACCTTCACTGGTTTTACAGCCTTCTTCACCGGTTTTGCCGTTTTCTTCGGCGCCGCTTTCTTGGCTACAACCTTTTTGACAGCGGCCTTCTTCGCAGTCGGCTTTTTCGCTACAGCCTTTTTTGCTGCAGGCTTAGCTGCCTTTTTTGCTGCCTTTTTAGGAGCTGCTTTCGCTGCAGGCTTCGCTGCTTTTTTGGCTGGTTTTGCTTTAGAAACAACCTTCTTTACTGCCTTCTTAGGGGCCGGCTTTTTGGCTACTTTCTTTGCCATGGGTAGGTGAGTTAATTTAGTTTGAAAAGGGCAATTCTGGTGGTGCTACCTTCCTCAATCTCAACGTCGTGTCCGTTTTCCATTGAATCGAGCAGCTCCAGCGTTTCGGCCAGAATTTGGGTGCGAATATATTCTGAATTTGACGCCACCGCCTCACGAATTGAAGGAGTTGATACAATCTTGACAATTATTCGGTCGGTTACATCAAAACCCTCCTCTTTTCGGAGGTTCTGGACACGATTGACGAGCTCGCGTGCCACTCCTTCCCTCCGCAACTCCTCATCTAGGGTTACGTCCAGTGCCACGGTCAGCGCCCCATCATTGGCCACCTTCCACCCCGGTATATCCACCGGAATGATTTCAACATCCTCCGTGACCAATTCAATCGACTCACCTTCGATGGTTAGCGTAAACAGGCCCAATTGCTCAATTCCAGTGATAATATCTTGCGGCTGCTCCTGCGCGAACGCCTGCACAGCCTTCATGTGCTTGCCGCACTTCTTGCCTAGCGTTTTGAAATTCAGTTTCAGATTCTTGATAATTTTCGCCTGAGATTCATCCACAAACTCGAGCTGCTTTACGTTTGTTTCGGCCAAAATAATATCCGCAACAGCTTCGATACGGTCGCGATCAGATTGGTGCAGAACAGGTATGCGAATGCTGCGCAGAGGCTGTCGCACACGCAGATTCTCTTTCTTTCTGATCGACAAAATCATCGAAGAAATCTTCTGGGCGAAATCCATTCTGCTCTCCAGTTCGTGATCGATGCTTGTCTCATTTGCAACCACAATGAAGGACAAATGCACTGATTCTGCTTTCATGCTATCCGACGACAAGGCACCCTGAGAGCGCGCCGTATCCGTCAAATTCTTATAGAGCCATTCACAGAAGAAAGGCGCAAATGGAGAGGCCAACTGCGCAACCGTTACCAAACACTCATGCAGCGTATCGTAAGCCGCACGCTTGTCTGTGGTCAATTCACCATGCCAGAAACGCTTGCGTGACAGACGAACGTACCAATTGGACAAATGCGCATCCACGAACTCCTCGATCTCGCGGGCAGCAGCAGTCGGATTGAAATCATCCAAACAGGTTGTTACCGTTTGAATGAGGCTGTTCAATTTCGAAATAATCCAACGATCAAGTTCACTGCGTTCATTCAATGCAACCTGATGCGATGCCTGCGGCAAATAAGCGTCGATGTTAGCGTAGATGGCAAAGAAACCATAGGTGTTATAGAGCGTCCCGAAAAACTTACGCTGTACCTCGGCTATTCCTTCCACATCGAACTTCAAATTGTCCCACGGCTGCGCATTGGTAATCATGTACCAGCGTGTGGCATCCGGACCGTATTTGGCAATCGTCGTAAAAGGATCAACGGCATTGCCCAATCGCTTCGACATCTTATTGCCGTTCTTATCGAGCACCAGTCCGTTGGAGATTACGTTCTTGTAGGCCACCGAATCGAAACACATCGTGGCAATGGCATGCAGTGTATAGAACCAGCCTCTGGTCTGGTCTACACCCTCAGCGATGTAGTCTGCGGGAAAAGCTTTTCTCTCATCAATGAGCTCTTTGTTCTCAAACGGATAGTGCAGCTGTGCATAGGGCATTGCGCCGCTATCAAACCATACGTCAATCAAGTCGGACTCACGATGCATCGGTTTACCCGAAGGTGAGCACAACACGATTTCATCGGCATAGGGCTTGTGCAAATCGAATGTGTTGTAGTTCTCTTTGCTGTTGTTGCCTGCTTCAAAGGCCGCCAGCGGATTCGCGCTCATGAATCCGGCTGCAATTCCTTTCTCAATTTCAGCCTTTAATTCTGCTGCGCTGCCGATACACAACGCCTCTGTGCCGTCTTCCGTGCGCCAGATGGGCAACGGAATTCCCCAAAAACGTGAGCGCGACAAATTCCAATCATTGGCATTCTCCAACCAATTCCCGAATCGGCCGGTACCGGTAGATTCCGGTTTCCAGTTGATGGTTTTATTCAATTCCACCATGCGGTTGCGCACTTCCGGAATGCGCACAAACCACGAGTCGAGGGGGTAATACAACACCGGCTTATCGGTGCGCCAGCAATGCGGATAATTGTGCTCGTATTTTTCTTTTTTGAAAAGCTTGTTTTCATTTTGAAGCTTGAGGCAGATACGCTCATCGACGCTGAGGTAATTGAGCTTCGAAGTGTCTTTGATGAATCCTGCAAGTCGCTCTTTCTGCTTGTCCAGTTCAACAGCTTTCTCTTCCTCAGAGTAGTAATCTTCCTTGACGAATTCCTCGCCAAACAGAAAGACGCCATCACTTACCTCAGGTAAAAAACGACCACGTCGATCCACGAGTGTGAGTGATTCTATTCCGTTTTGCTTCGCCACACGGAAGTCATCTGCACCGAAGGACGGCGCAATATGGACGATACCGGTTCCGTCTTCGGTAGTTACGAAGTCGCCAATGATGACTCGAAACGCATCGCCTTCGGGCTGAACGAACGGAAGCAGCTGGTGGTAGCTCGTGCCCTCGAGATCCGAACCCTTGTACGAAGCAAGCACTTCAAACGGTACTTGCTTATCGCCGGTCTTATAATCTTCAAACTTCAACTCAGCTTGAGCGGCCGAGAAGTATTTCCCCATTAAGTCTTTTGCCAAAACAACCTGCACCGTAGCACCGGAGTAATGGTTGATGGTTTTCAGCAATACGTATTCAATGTTCTTTCCAACTGCCAGCGCAGTGTTGCTCGGCAAGGTCCACGGTGTGGTCGTCCAGGCCAGAATGAACGTCGGCAATGCCGCTGACTTCAATTCCGGCAGCGAAGACTCCTTCACTTCAAACATAGCAACGGCAGAGGTGTCCTTCACGTTGCGGTAACACCCGGGCTGATTGAGCTCGTGTGAACTCAGACCTGTTCCCGCTGCAGGCGAGAAGGGCTGAATCGTGTATCCCTTGTACAGCAATCCCTTGTTGTAGAGCTGCTGCAGCAACCACCAGACACTCTCGATGTACTTGTTGTCGAAGGTGACGTAAGGATCCTGCATGTCCACCCAATAGCCCATCACTCGGGTGAGTTCTTCCCATTTGTCGGTGTACTTCATCACCTCTCGGCGACAGGCATGGTTGTATTCTTCTACGGTAATTTTCGTGCCGATATCTTCCTTAGTAATTCCGAGTGTCTTTTCGACGGCAAGCTCAATCGGGAGGCCATGCGTATCCCAACCGGCCTTGCGTTTTACCTGCTTGCCTTTTAATGTTTGGTATCGGCAAAAGATGTCCTTGATGGTACGCGCCATCACGTGGTGAATGCCCGGCATGCCGTTAGCGCTCGGCGGTCCTTCATAGAAGACAAAAGGGTTTTCCTCGCTGCGTTCTTCGATGCTGCGACGGAAGATGTGTTGTGATTCCCAAAAGGCGCTCACCTCGTCGGCTATTGCCGGCAACTGAAGACCTTTGAATTCGCGATATACTTGAGCCATGATGGGGTATGGAAAGGTGCGCGAAGATAGGGAAATTAGGATTGTAGGATTGTAGGATGATAGGATTGTAGAGGCGTGGAAATAACGCCTCCCTATAATCCTACAATCCTATTATCCTATAATCCTAAACCTTTGAAATCTTGATCATATTCGTCATCCCCTGCTCGCTGATAGGCATTGACGCGAGGTGAATGATGAAATCTCCGTCTTTAATCAGGTTGTTCTTCTTGAGGAAGAATCGAATATCGGCGATGGTCTGATCGGTGCTTACCATTTTATCATAGTGAAATGCGTGAACGCCCCACACCAGACTCATTTGGGTCAAAATCTTCTTATTGCTGGTGAATACAAAAACGTTTGCATTGGGGCGCCAGCTTGAAATGCGATAGCCCGTGTATCCGCTGAATGACATCGTAACCAACGCCGTTGCTTGCACGCGTGCGGCAAGGCGACAGGCGCTATAACAAACGCTGTCCGTCATGAACCGCGTCACATCGACATCGTTTGGCATCTCTTCATGGTAATAAATACCGCCGTAGGTTTCAGCTTCGGTGATGATGTTGTTCATGATGCGAACCGCCTCAGCCGGGTATTTTCCGACGGAGGTTTCACCACTGAGCATAACTGCGTCGGCTCCATCGAGCACGGCGTTAGCAACGTCGGTTACTTCGGCGCGCGTGGGAGTCATGTTGGTAATCATGCTCTCCATCATCTGTGTGGCCACGATTACGGGCTTGGCCGCTGACACACACTTCTTCACGATTTTCTTTTGAATCAGTGGCACACGCTCCAGCGGGATTTCCACTCCAAGATCACCGCGGGCAACCATCACCGCATCGGTTTCGCGAATAATGTCATCGATCTGATCAACCGCTTCGGGCTTCTCAATCTTGGCAACCACTTTCGAGTGCTTATTGGCACGCGCAATGATTTCCTTGAGTGCCACTACATCCTCCGCGTTGCGAACGAACGACAGGCCAATCCAGTCGATATCATTCTGCAGGGCAAAGTCGAGATCTGCTAAGTCTTTCTCTGAAAGTGAAGGAAGGGAAACCTTAGTATTGGGCAAATTCAACCCCTTCTTCGATGAAAGTGGGCCGCCTTGAATGATCTCGCATTCCACGGCATCTTTACCATTGGTCGACAGAATGCGCATAGCGAGTTTTCCATCGTCGAGCAACACCGTTTCTCCGGCCTTGACATCCTGGGCGAACTCCTTGTAATTCGTGTAGATGACCTTATCTGTTCCGATTTGTTTGACAGTGCTGATGGTAATCTTATTACCGGCGACAATCTCGACACTGCCATTTTCCATTTCGCCAACGCGAAGTTTCGGCCCTTGTAAGTCGGCTAGCATTGAGGTGTTCAACCCCAACTCTTTGTTGATTTCACGGATATTATCGACCACCTTTTGATGATCCTCATACGAGCCGTGGGAAAAGTTTAATCGGGCTACATCGAGACCATTTTGAATCATGTGTTTGAGCACCTCTTTTGAGCTGCTGCTTGGGCCTATCGTGGCTACGGTTTTCGTCTTGTTCATGTGTTTCGCTTTACCTACTCTCGTCGAGCAAGTGGTTTTTGTATTTTAACTTGTTCACGTCCTGAAGCTGGATGGCCAGCACAAAGTCTGCATTTCGCAGTTGCTGGAAGAACTCATCTTCCAACTCATCACCCGACATTTCGATTTTCAAAAGGTAATCGAATTGAGGTAAATCGGGCATAAACATGCCTTCAGGAGTGTTGTTATCAATCAGTGTGAATACGGTTTGATCAACCGGATGCACCCAACGGTATTGTGCATGCACCGAAACCGAGCGCTTTCCTCGAATTTCAATGTCTTGAATGCGTTTCAATCGCCATCCAAGGCACTTGTTGAGCGACCACGCCAGGCGATAATCCTTCTCATGGCTGCTTACACCGATGATCTCAAAATCGTACTCTTCTTCTATTTCGAGGGTGTGAAAGGCCACTTATTGTGTCATTTACAATGCGGACAAACCTGTAGTTGCCATGGGCTAAAATCGGTGGAAAATGCCTTCACACCGACCACTGTCAACAAAAACTTATTCGCTAGCCCTGTTGATAGCTGATCATCGCGCCGGCAGTGGCGGGCTTCAAGGTGGCCATCCGACCGAGATAAAATGCGCGGTTATCCGATAGATGCCCCGCGGGAAAACCAAATGCGACAGGTATTCCGAGGCGTTCGGCCGATTGTTGTATGATGGATTCCCAACTGCTGCCCCATGGATTATCCGAAGGAAAATTAAATGCGACGGTATTATCCCGCATCTGTGTAAATCCCCCGCACACTATGGCCTTCACCCAACTGAGCGCGCCGCATCGCTCCAACCCCCAAAGCATACGGTCCAAGTGATAGAGCATCTCATCCACATCTTCGATAAATAGTATTAGCGGTTCTTCAAACCTCCATGAAACGCTTCCTGCAATGCTATAGAGTACTGAGAGGTTTCCTCCTACCAAACGTCCTTCTACTTCATGACCTGTGTAAGGCAACTCACTGACAAACTCTGTCTGCTCTCCAAAAAGGCATCTACGAAGTTCTTCCAGCGCGACAGCTGTTGCATCGGGAAACGAAATGGGCATCGTGGAGTGAATCGTTGCCAACCCTTTTGAATTCAGATGAGCATGCAATACGGTAATGTCGCTGTATCCCGCAATCCACTTTGGTTTTTGCAACAACGCATCGAATCGGAGTTCATCGATCACGTGCACAGTGCCGTAGCCCCCTCGGGCTATAATGACAGCATTCACTTCCGGGTCATCAAGCATCTCTTGCAAACCACTGCAACGCACATCTGGCGAACCTGCCAATTGGAAATTGCGCGTATACACCTGATCAGCCACTTTCACGCGTAGGCCCCAACCGGTAAAAAGATCCAGTGCCGGCTGCAACTGCTCGCGACTGACCCAGCGAGCGGTAGCTGCGATTCCGATACAGTCGCCTGATTTTAAAAAAGGAGGAAGCGGAAGTGTCATCTGAAAACTATCTTGCGCTCCAAATCTGCGCAATAATTCAATGGCTGCGCAGGACGATTGCCGCAGTTATACACGGCAGACTTAACAGCACATCATGAGTGAACCGAAGCGATATTTAGTGACTTCCGCCCTGCCCTACGCCAATGGCCCTTTGCACATTGGTCATATCGGGGGGGCATATTTAAATGCGGATATCTACGTCCGCTATTTGAGACTCAAGGAAAAAGATGTTGCCTTCATCTGCGGCAGCGACGAGCACGGTGCGGCCATTACGCTGCGCGCCAAAAAAGAAGGCAAAACACCGCGTGAGATTGTAGACTTCTATCACGGGCTGATGAAGAAGTCCTTTGAAGACTTCGGTATTTCATTCGATGAATACAACAGGACTTCCTCCGACGAGCACCGTGAAATGTCGCAAGCTGTTTTCAAAAAACTAGAAGCGCAAGGCAGTTTCGAAGTAGAAACTTCAAGCCAATATTTCGATGAAGAGGCGCAGCAATTCTTGGCTGATCGTTACATTATAGGAACGTGTCCCCATTGTTCGAGTGACAAGGCTTACGGTGACCAATGCGAGAAATGCGGACGCACCTTGAGTCCGCTTGATTTGATTGATCCGAAATCCACGCTTAGCGGCAGCAAGCCCGTGTTGAAAGAAACATCGCATTGGTATTTGCCAATGGCGCATCACGAGTCGTGGATCAGGGACTACATCCGCGACGGTAAACTCAACGGCAAGCAACATCATGATCCAAAATCATGGAAGGCGCACGTGGTAGGTCAATGCATGAGCTGGGTTGACGGCGGTTTGCAAAGTCGTGCCATGACCCGCGACCTCGATTGGGGCGTTCCCGTACCTCTGGAAAACGCTGCAGGAAAAGTGCTTTATGTGTGGCTCGATGCTCCGATTGGTTATATCACCAACACGAAAATATGGGCTGAGCGCAACGGTAAAAACTGGGAAGACTATTGGAAAAGCGATGATTCACGCCTCATCCATTTCATTGGAAAGGACAACATTGTTTTTCATTGCATCATCTTCCCGATTATCCTTAAAGAACATGGCGATTTCGTTTTGCCCTACAATGTGCCGGCCAACGAATTCATGAATTTGGAGGGAGATAAAATTTCAACCTCTCGCCAATGGGCTGTTTGGTTGCATGAGTATTTGGAAGAATTCCCCGGGCGACAAGACGAAATGCGTTATGTGCTTTGTTCGATTATGCCCGAGCAGAAAGACAGCGAATTCACCTGGACAGATTTCAAAGATCGCGTCAACAATGAGCTCGCCGATATCCTAGGCAATTTCGTTAACCGCGTGTTTGTCTTGATGCACAAATACTACGGCGGCACAATCCCCGCTTTGAATGGAACTCCCACTCCTGCCGAACTTGGTGCGTCGGCAGAAGCACGACGAGCTTATGATGCCGTGGGCGCTGCGATTGAAGGGTTCAGGTTTAGAGAAGCACTTTCCGAGGCGATGAACATTGCTCGCGCCGGAAATAAACTGCTCACCGAAACGGAACCGTGGAAATTGATGAAAACAGACCCTGATGCTACTGCACGCATCCTGCATGCCTGCGTCAATCTTGTGGCTGATGCGGCAGCGGCCCTGCGGCCGTTTCTGCCGTTTACTTCAACGAAGCTCTTCACAGCGCTTCAAATCAATGAGCG
>Ga0114979_10000642_pt1 | contig 22954 bp, 25 predicted proteins | sample S_140625_EF_Meta_FD_87315 | JGI IMG/M metagenome (GOLD analysis project Ga0114979, IMG submission 87315) | Freshwater microbial communities from Lake Simoncouche, Canada to study carbon cycling - S_140625_EF_MetaG | ecosystem: Environmental > Aquatic > Freshwater > Lake | place: Lake...
ACGGCATTTCAAAATTTATATACTTGGCTTATTATTATTAACGTGTTTTTGATTATTCTTATAGTAGTAACCATGAAAATAAAATATGATAATTTACATTCAGTTATTGCGTTACGAAAAGCCACCGAAACTATACAAAAATTGAAGTTGAATCCCGTTCTTCACTAATAATAAAAATGGAAAATATGATAGTTGTGCAGCGCGATATTGTGAAATTGTTTGGGTTTATTTCAAAGGTTCCCATTGCGTATGAATACAAAATGTTCTTTGATGGATGCAGTAAAGGAAACCCAGGACCTGGTGGAGCGGGGGCGGTTATTTATAAAGGCGCTGAAGAAATTTCGAATACGTCACTTTATGTGGGCGATCGAGTAACCAATAATCACGCCGAATATTCGGGTCTTATCACCGGATTGGAAATGGCTATTGGATTAGGCATCGATACACTACAAGTTTACGGAGATAGTCAACTTGTAGTAAAACAAATGCGCGGGGAATATAAAGTTAACCACCCGAATCTGATAGTTTATTATAAAGCCGCGAAAGAGTTGGAGAAAAAAATAAAGACGATTGAATATTGTGATATTCCAAGAAAGGATAATTCACGTGCTGATGCGTTGGCGAATTTAGGGTTATTAAAATCTCCATCCATAGAATCCAATAAACCTAACCTATGATACTTTGTTGGATCGGACCTCTGCATACTGGACATATATAAGTCTTGGTTTTCAAGACGTCGTTACATTGAGAACAAACGCATCGATGTGCACATGGAATAAATACAATAGCACTTTCCGCCGATAAACATATAACGCATTCTCCGGCGTCAAATATTTGCATGGTTGATAAATCCACGGCGGTTGGATTCAATAGAGTATGAATTTCCAAGTCCGTCATGACGACAATGTTTTTTATTTTTATTGAATAGAATGGTTGGTTTTTTAGCATGGATAGTCGAATATCTCCATCGTTTACCTTATAATAAGCCCCTGCTCGACGAATATCCTTAGGAAATTTGCAATTATAACTATTATTATAGACATTAGTATATTGTTGATTTTGCCCGTTAATGAAGCAATGAAATTTAATGCGGAGCTTTCCGCCTTCTTTTACGCATTTTAATATGATCATGATATAGTTTATTTATTTGAATAAACTATATTTCAATTTTGCGATAGATTATTATATGAGATTTACACCGATGAACACTATCCGCACAAAGTGCGGATTATAATGTACAAAGGTGTATATAGAGTATGAAAAATAAAAAAATATCATGGGTTTGGATAATTATAATATTGGTTGTCATATTAGTGGGGGGATATTGTCTTTATTCAGTAAAAGAGTCGTTTACGAATCAACCCAAATGCCGCGGTTATGCAAAAGATGAGGATGAATATATTTTGCCAGTGGAATATACCGGGTTTATTTCGGAAAAAGAAGCGGATTATATATTGAAAAAAGCAGAACCGTTATTCAAAGAAAGTTTAGTTGTTAGCGGAAAAGATATTGACGTCCGTAAAAGCGAAACGGCTTGGCTTCCCAAAAGCGATAAGGTTATAAAAGATATTATACAGAGAGTATGCAGACTATCAGATAAACCTTTTGAAAACGCCGAAGAAATGCAAGTCGTAAAATATCAGCCTAGTGGATATTATAACGAGCATCACGATTCGTGTTGTGATGACGTAGAAGGCTGCGTTGAATTCGAAAAGCGAGGCGGGCAACGTGTAATAACAATGTTGATTTATTTATCAGACGGGTTCGAGGGCGGTGCAACGCGATTTCCGAATTTGAATCGAGAATATAAGCCGAAAAAATGCGGCGGGCTATTGTTTCACCCCTTGGAAAAAAACGGAAATAGATGTCATCCCTATGCTCTTCATGCCGGATTACCCGTTAAAAGTGGAACGAAATATATTGCCAACGTTTGGATACGTGAACAACCACACGTCTAAGGATTTTTCAATTCTTGGATAGTTTTTTCTAATGTCTTGACGCGTTCGATTAATACGTTAATAAGGTTCTTTTGAGATTGAATTGTCTGAACTATTTCGTTAGCAGTCATAGGTCTTTTTTCTTCTCCCGGTTTTTCAACCATAATTTGTGGCATATTTTCGTGAAATGAGCGCTTAGATCGCTCTTCATCTGTAATCTTAATCTGTTCCATAACGTCGGGTTTCATTTTAGGTTCGCCCGGTTCGTATGCTTCTAGTAGACCGTCTATTTCTTCCATGAAAAATCGTTTTATTCCAGCTTCGTCGGCGTGTTTAATAAACGAATCAACCGTCTTGGAAGATTCTTTCGTAAAGTTATTAGGCGGGGCATCCAAGAGTTTACGTTTATCAAATGTATTATGATTATGCGAAAATACTAAAATCGATTTCATGGGATCTAATTGAGCGAATGGAATCGTATAGTTTTTAAGAAATGCCCTCTCTTCAGCGAATGCAGCTACATCATCGTATCTGGTTTGTGCCAATAATTCGCGTCGGAATGCGAACGTTCCGGCGGTGGCATGATTAGGACCATACGGTCCGAATTGCATCATTTTTTGCACATGCTTAAAATATACGTAAATCTCGCTAGATCCAACGCATAGAGCTCGAGGATTGCGTTGTAGAGTTTCCACGGCGTGGGAAACGCGATCGGGTGGATAATAATCGTCATCGTCCATATAAACGATTATTGAGCCCCGGGTTTTTTCATGCATGAAATTACGTTTCGCTCCAAGAGTGAGTTTTTGGTCCAAGGCAAAATACTTGATTTGTTCGATGCCAGACGTTTTGACTAGATCCTCGATTTTATCAGTGCCGTCGTCTACGATAATCCATTCGATTTGTGCTTTCGGATAGTTCTGATTACGGAAGCATTCAAACATGGTGGGAATAAAAGGACGGCGATTAAACGTCGGCGTACATATGGATACAAACGGTGTTTTCGGTTTTGAGTTTTTGCCCATTTCTTATATACACATAAAATTAAAGTTTTATGTATGTTTATTAATTATAACCTTCTTGTTGATAATATTCTTGTTCGTTTGTTCCCATAGCGCCTTTTTGTTTATTTGATTGTCTATGATAATTTGTCCTTGTATTAGTATCAGTTGATAGTTCGTCTGGTTTTTTTTTATTATGGGGAGTTTTTCCCCAAGTTTTACAGAAGGCGTCATATGCCGTTATTGTTGTTGCATGCATTGCGTATCTATTGCCATTTTTGAACTTTTCTGAAAATTTCGCACCAAATAAAGTCAATATACAATAAATACGTTTTTTCGGTTCTTTGCTGGTGGCTCTATCCACGAGTGATTTCCCCATTCCAGTTACTTGTTTTATAACTCCAGATGCATTAAATGTTAAAGCATTTCCTACTAATTTCTTGGTAGCACTTAATCCCTTTGTTATCGATCGCCCTTTAACACCTCCTTCTAAAAATAACAGATCTAAAGGTAGATAACCATCGTCGTTTTTTAGATTCAAATAATATTGGAGCAACTCTTTGAACATGTGATTATGCAGTATTAAATAAAACGGAAAAACAACATCCAACATATTCATACTTTGGTTCATACAAATATAATGCATAATAGTGTTATTATCATCGCTTGCGTTTTTCGCTCTAATTAGATACATATATTTCGGCATGAGATTCAACTCCTCCATTTCTTCTTTATGTAAACTTGTCCGCATGGCGTCTACAAGATCCATTTGTGCGTATCTCAAATGTTTATAATAATCGGCTGTTGGATCAGTGGAATCAAAATCCATATTGTAGATTTGCGTAAAAGAAGTAAAATTTGGATTAAATGTAAGCTTATTTTTAATATTTTTAATATTTTTAATCATTTTGTTCACTCCACCGCCACGTTTTTTGGTTTTATTGTTTGTTTTCTTTTTTTTTAATGTATTTTTCATTGATTTTACCATGTCTTATATAATCCCTAGATATTATTCGTCATCTTCGTCCATGTCGTCTTCCAATGCCGCCGCACTATCCTTTTTCACGTTTTTGTCTAAATACCTATACATACGTCGAATATCCAATTTGGTAACATTTGTATCCTCAAATAATAGATCGAGCTGTTCGGTGTTTCCGGGTAACTGCGTAAAATCTCCGTATGGAGAACCGTCATTGTAAAATAATCGCATCTCTTGGAAAAACGCGATCAAATCTTTGCGATCCATGTCCAGATTCTGACACATGTTATATACGAAAAGCGAATTATTGTATTCAGTGGAATATTTCGTCAAAACTTTGGTGAAACGCACTTCCGCGGGATTATATTTTCCTCTATTTTCCGGAAACGCGTCGTGATATAATTTGTTATTATAAAACGTCTTCATCAGCGAACTCATTTCATTAAAAAGCCAAATCTGATTTTGAAACGTAATACGATCAATATAGTCCGCGTAACAAATATTATCCAAGATTCTCATATAAAACGGGAAACTATTCTGGGCGGGCATTTTGGATAAAGGATCGGCTATATTTTCGTGCCATAGAAGCGCAATTGTTGTGCGGTCGGTTTCATTCATTATTGTATTATGCTCAGCCATTGTCGCGGGATTATTGATAAGTAGTTGTGTTATTTTTTTGGCATCGTCATTATATGATTTAGTCTGGAATATGTTCTGTAAGGTTTCTTTATTTAATAACTGCGGCTTTTTCTCGTATAGGCTATGAATAAACGAGAGCTTTCGAATATCGCCTTGGATATAATCCAAGAGTTGCGGTTTCAGATCGACTATTTCTTTGCGTTTAATCGTAATATCTAATAGTTTACTAATTTGATGGGCGGTTGGCGTTTTTAGTTCGAAAGCATTACATACTTTGATGAGTTCGCGGATTTTTTTATCCGTATGGTAGTTTCCGATACAAATAATCGGATTCAGTGTTACATTTTCCAAGCGCTGCTTTTTGGTCTTCTTTTGCCTTATCAATTTGATAAGAGCATTAATACCCCCTTTATCGCCATTATTCATACCGTCAATCTCGTCCATTACAATGGCGATCTTTTTTACCCTGCGGCTCATCATATGCAGAACATTTCGATTGGATACATTATTACTCGTGATGGTGTCAATAAGCGCTCGATTGCGCACATCACCCGCATCATATTTAATTACGTCATAGTCTAGTTTTTTTAATAGCTCTACCACAAAATGCGTTTTTCCGCATCCCGGTGAACCGTATATGTAAATTCCTTTTTTAAAAGCCACATTGGAACACTGAGAATCGAATGAGGTTAGAATAGTTTTGATATCGTCTGCAATTTTTGATCTCTCCAGAATTAACGAATAATCTAACATTTCACTATGATTTGCTTTACTATAGTGAAATAATATTTTTATATGGATTTTACACATTTTAACATTCCATAAGTTTACGAAAAGCCGACACCATTGGTGTCGGCGTCTTTTAATGTTATTAGGCAACGTTACTTTATAACCGATAAATTACCTTTTATATCAATAATTCTGCTTTTGGCAGAATTATTGAATACAAATCGGCATTTTAAAGGTTAAAAGGTGTAACGAAATCCACTAATGAGCAAACTTGGAAAAGTCCGCAGTTACCGGCATAAAATCGCTAGTTTGAATAGTTGTTTGTTGCATTCCTGGGTATTGCGAAACGGGAGGGAATGCAAATTGATATCCTGGCATAGGAATCGTTCGCTGTCCTACTTGTTGTCCTCCTTGTTGAACCATTACCAATTGTCCTTGTTGATTGTATTGAAGCTGTCCTTGCTGCTGTCCTTGTTGACCGAAATTTTGATAACCAGGTTTTAATAATCCGGTCGTCTTATCGACGGCGTTATTTAATACATTTCCCGTCGTGCCAATTGCAGAAGAGCCAAGCATACCTGCTCCTAGTCCAAGTGAACCTACCGTTCCTAATGCACTCTTCGCCACTCCTCCAGCTGCATCAGCGACTTTACCCACTACATTTCCCGCGCTATCAGTTACTTTAGTAACCACATTTCCTGCGCTATCAGTTACTTTGGTAACCGTATTTCCAGCAGTGTCTACAGTTTTATTCGCGACATTACCAACAGTTCCAACAGTTCCGGCGCCCAATAATCCAGCGCCTAGTAATCCCGCAGCGGCTATTCCGCCAGTTGTATTAATTGCGTTATTTGCGACTCCTCCTGCGGTATTCACGGTGTTATTAGCAAAATTCGATAATGGTCCACTTGGTTGTGAAGACGAAGGTTGCGAAGACGAAGATTGTGAAGAAGAAGTTTGTGGACTAGGCGCTGGAGATTTTGCACATTGTGACGGGCAAGTCTGGCAAGAAAGAGGAACAACTTGTGTTTTTTTAATATAATCGTTTGCATTCATTTGACTCTTCCAAAAATCAATAATTTTACTGGAAGCTTTATCAATCGCTCCAGGATTTGCGCATTCCTCTTCTTCCTCGTCTTCTTCCTCTTCTTCTGGTTCCTCTTCCTCTTCTGGTTCCTCTTCCTCTTCCTCGTCTTCTGGTTCTTCTTCTTTGCTTGTTTCCTCGGGAGTTCTTTTATGTATTAAAACGGGGTCTACGTATATTTCACCATTTACCATAAATAAGGTAAATGCGACATAATATTTGGGTTGTTTTACGTATAATTCGCTACTTAAAATAATTAGACTTTCTTCGGCGTCGGGAAATATTTTTATAGCCCACTCTTCTGAATCCATCATTTTAATACTGTTTGGTCCAAGTTTTGCTTCAAGATTTTTACCCATACTATAAGCATTAGTGGGTCCTTCGATCTTTTTACCATAAGAAGTTTTATTGGAGCTTACATCAGTCTTTCTGGTAGCATCAGTCGATTCCGCAAGTTCTATAATACCATCGTAGATGGCATTCTCTACATTCATATCAAATTGTTTTCCATCTACATATGAAATATATCCTAAAACGTCATAACTATCAGAGTTTAAAGCAACAACATAAGCATCCTTTTGTTTTGCTGCGATATAAACAACAATTACACCAACATCTTTGTTCTCATAGACAAATGCTTTTGAATCGGAAGAATTAGATCGCTTAACATTTTGGGATTCGCCTCCTTCAATTATTCCAGCTCTACTGATAACAATATCATTATTTATTGACACTGAACCGTTACTTGAATCAAAGGATAACGATAATCCGTCTGTATCTACAAATTTATAAGAAGAAGCTCCCTCAAATATGGAGGGTCTATAGGAATAAAATCCCCAAACTACGACTAAAACTATCAGTAATCCTATAAAAATATGAATTGGTTTTATGCGAAACATTTAACTCTAGAATATATATTCTATGAGGATAAAAATTGATTTTCGTTTTCGAAACATATTGGAAAATCGCACAATGAGTCTTTCCAAATATTACGATAAGGATGCAAATCAATACGAGATAGGAATAGATGAAGCCGGTAGAGGACCTCTATTCGGAAGACTTTATGTCGCCGGAGTAGTTTTACCTAAAGGCGATGAATTCCTCCATGGGAATATGAAAGATTCGAAAAAGTTCAGTTCTAAAAAGAAAATCCGAGAACAAGCTGAATATATCAAAAGCCACTGCGTTGCATGGTCGGTTCAGTATATTGAGCCAGAGGTCATCGATGAAATCAATATTCGTCAAGCAGTGTTTCGAGGAATGCATGCGTGTATTCGGGATATTATACAAAAATTATCGGAAAAAGGATGCGAAAGAGATCCTTTATATCCAAATGAATATATGTTGCTTGTGGACGGAAATGATTTCAAACCGTTTACGGTTTACGACGATAATGTGGTGGAAATTCGAGCGTTCCCACACGAAACGATCGAAGGTGGCGATAATAAATATACTGCGATTGCGGCGGCGTCGATTTTGGCTAAAGTTTCACACGACGACTATATTGCCGATCTATGCGTCCAATATCCCGGTTTGATAGAGCGATATGGTCTTGATAAAAATGTAGGATACGGAACAAAAGCACACTTGGAGGGAATTCAAGAGCATGGTATTACACAATGGCATCGGAAAACCTATTCTTGGTGTAATATTGCTACATATTCACCGCTCTAATCATCATTTTATCAACGGTCGATTTCGGAATACTCGCTAATTTGGTTTCGCGATCCATCGAACTATATCCAATGATTACCTGGTCCTGTATAAACACAAATCCTAATGTATATTCTATTCGAATACCTCCAAATGTAAATAGATCGGTATATTTTTTAACTTGATATGTATCTTTATCCAAGACTACAAACATATGATAATAATGCCTCTTTTTTTCGTGACTTACTAAATGACAAATGAACCAGAGTTCGTTGTCGTTATGTAAAACGCCATTTGTTGACCCCCTTACTCCTTCAAAACAAACTGGTGTTTGAATCTCTTGCACTTTCGTAAATCTCGTTCCAGATATATCGCCTAGTATAAGCGGACTCCATCCGTATATCATCTTGGAGTCTCCCGCGAAAACCCAGTTTTTTTCTACGTCGGTTTGATTCGATGCCTCCAAGATTGTCGGGTCTATGGTGACCCCTGTTTCTGTATCCAAAACGCCGGTTTCTATAACAATTTTACGAGACGGTAAAACGCGATTGGAACTATATAGTATTTTCTTATTATTGACCGTTTTATATAATCTCATATCCTCTAGTCCCACGTAAAATTCGTCGTTACTTGGGTCGTGTTTTAACCATATTTCGTCGACTTTATCGAGAGACCCAGTTTCGTCTATTTTGATCTTTGTTAATAAGTTTCGGGACTCAATGGAAGCGCCATTATTAATATAATATCCATTACTATCTATCATATAATTTACGTATCGCGTGTTTATTAATAATTCGGTGTCGGATATTTTTAAAATAGACGGAGTGCTTGAATAAAATCCGTCTTCTTTTGTTACTCCAATAATGCCTGATAAATCGTTTTTCGACGCATCTATTATTTTCGGCGCGTAGAATTTATAATTGGACAAAACGGTTTTTCGGATAGAATCAGGCAATCCATTATGCGATAATATTCGCATCGAAATAACCGCTAATTCCGCGCGATCAACCGCGCAATAATATCCGAAAATAGTGTATTCGTAATCTATCAAATAATCATAGACGTCGCGCTTTAAAAACAGATGATCCAGAGGAGTTCCCCTTTTTAGTTCCAAGATCGGCTTAATAGTGTTATAAAACATGTATGCTAATTGATTATCGCCGCGTTCTCGATAATATTTTATGATTTCGTATATGTTTTCCAAGCGATCGGGATAGAACTGATATGCCTGCATCCACCAATATAGAGCCTTTTCGGGTTCTCCTTTGCGTTTATAGCATATTCCGATGTTATAGTAGCTCGACCACGTTTCTTCAATCCATCCACCGAGTTCAACGCGATGTTTATATTGTTCAATGGCATTATCATATTGTTCGGAATCGCGATAACTATTCGCCAAATAAAAAGTATATCTGGTATTATTCGGTTTTTGTTCCAAGCCGCGCTTCAATAACGCAATATCGCGCTCGAATTTATCGGTTTTTGAACCGCCGTCGCCGATATCTTGGATAAATACGTCGGTTTTCTTAAATACGTTATTGGATACACGCCTTGGAATATCCAAATATTCGTGCGTTACTCCCCAGTAAGACGCGTCGATCCGATTTCGAATAATACGCAAATTCTTATAATCAAACGCAGGACTGCCTTGGAACAAATAGTGTGTATCCGCACTAGAAACCATGGACTTGAATTGCGATTTTGTGATTTCCGGGTTTACCCAAAATACCATATCGGCATCTAATAAAAGCAAATAGTCCGCGGACAAATCAGCGCACGCTTCCAAAGCGCGAGTTCTATTATATCCGAAATCTTGGAAATCTTCGTGCACAATAACGCCCGAAATATCTCGTTCCGAAAAGAAGCCCCGGATTATATCCACAGTTGAATCCGTGCTTCCTGTATCGCAAATACAATAAGAGTCTATCCAAGGCGCTACGGATTCCAAAAGTCTCGTAATGATAGCGCTCTCGTTTTTCACAATCATATTCAGACAAATTGACGGACGCGACATTTTCGTCGAATCCTTGTATTAGTTACGGAGAAAACTGCCTAAACAATGACTGCAATTATGCAGTCGGTTTAATATCACAATTCCGATTTTTGTATCTGAAGTGTGAAAATACGCAAAATCCTAGGAATTTTATATTTGAATTATATAACTATGGCATTTACGAGATATCACGATGATCCCCTAAGAATAAAGAAACAATCCGAGATGTCGAGTTTCGCGGGAAGATATTATTTAGATACACCCGGACCGGGAATTAATCTACCGTTTTTCCAAGATCCGCAACTTAGACTTCAACACTGGGGAGCGAATTTACAGACAAATACGATAGGATTAGAAAATGACCTTTTTGGTATGACGCGACGTTTAGAACGCGATCCCGAATCAAATAATTATAAAACAAACGCTGCTTCTAGTTCTACAGTAGCTTATCCTTTAGCCGACCCTACAGTTGAAGAATCCCGCGCAACTCATCCAGCGTGGTCATATCGTTCTTTAGAACACCCCAGATGGGAAGAACCATGGATTAATCCTTTGGCGAATTTGGAGAAGAAATTCCAAGACAATATTCAAACGCGAATCTTGGAAAAGGACTATCATAAAACCACAGTCCCCAATTATTTTACATCGCATGCCTAGAAGGCGTAAGCTTTGCTGAATACCAAGGTTCTCGAATTTCCCTCGCTTCGCTTTACCCCTCCTTTCTTATCAATCCTGATTATTTTACATCATATTCCCAAATAACATAAACATATCACGATTCATTATTATATAAAATGAATCGAGTCGAGCAAATGAAACAAATCCAAGAAAGCGCTCTAGAACTATTTACGCGAAAAAACGCCGATTATGGCGATGCCTTTGCTAAATATGGAGTTATTGGTCTATTAATGCGAATTGAAGATAAAATCCAGAGATCGCTATCGATTACAAAGAATGGAGTTAATTTAGTAAATGATGAGGGAATTAGAGACACACTCTTGGATTTGCATAATTACGCGGCAATGGCGCTTATGTTATTGGATGAGTAGTAACCGTAGGTTTCCCTACTAATATTTTATTTATTATGTTATAGTAGTAAATAAAATATGGAAATCGCGATTCCACTAGCCGCATTGGCGGGATTATACGTGATATCTAAGCAACAGACAAATAATCAAAACCTAGCTATTGAAGAAGGATTCGACGGTCGCGAAGCTCTTCCGAATACGAATTTACCGAATAAAAATTTCCCCAACGAATATCCAGTTCAAAACGTCGAGTTGGATTCAACTACGAGACTTACTCATGATAACCGTTATGATGGCGGTAAAGCGTGGACGGATAAATTCTATAACGCCAATTCAATTGAAAATGTATTTTCGCAAGATTCTGGTAATAAGGGCGAAGGCAAACATTATTCATTGACGGGTCAAATGGTTGACGACGATTACTTTAATCATAATAATATGGTGCCGTATTTCGGAAGTAAAATACGCAGTCGTCAATTTGAAGCAAATTCGAACGAATCCCTTATGGATAATTATTTAGGAACAGGGTCTCAACAAATTCAGAAAAAAGAGCAGTCTCCGCTTTTTTCTCCCGGAGAAAACTTTGCATGGGCGAACGGTGCACCAAATCAAAACGATTTCTTTCAATCCCGTGTTAATCCTAGTATGAATATGGCAAATACGAAACCATTCGAAGAACAACGTGTTGCGCCTGGGTTAGGTCTTGGATATGGGACCGAAGGCAGCGCTGGATTCAATTCCGGTATGTTGGCACGCGAAACGTGGATGCCCAAGACGGTAGATGAATTACGCACAGCGAATCACGCCAAATCCGGAGGTAATGTAACTTTGGGTTACGAAGGTCCTGCCACTAGCTATATTAAAAGCCTGGGTTCGATCGGTCAAATGGAGAAGCATCGCCCTGAGCGTGCGTTTGAAATGGGACAAGATCGTTTAATGACCACCACGGGTTTGGAGAAAGGTCAAACCTTACAAGCCATGCCCATTGATCGCGCGACGAACCGTAATGATACGTCGATTGATTATGCAGGCATCGCTGGTTCGTCGAACCCAAATGCTTACGTGGATGGTGAATACATGCCTTCGAAACATAATGATTTACCGTCATTTCCTCTTTCAAATGCATCATCGGTAGGTCACGGAGGCGCTATGGCGGCGGACTATGGAATCAAATCGAATCGCGCGTATGCTAATAATCGCTCGTCCAATTCACAGACTGATTATTTCGGAGCGTTTGGAAGCGCGATAGGAAGTGTAGTTGCACCTCTCTTGGATATAGTGCGACCTTCGCGTAAACAAAACGCGATTGGTAACTTACGTCCTTATCAAAATCCTGGAACGAAAGTCACTTCGTCGTATTTATTCAATCCCGCCGACCGACCTGGCGTTACTATTCGCGAAACTACGGAGAATTCCAAGTTTCATATGAACGTTAATGCCAATCAAAACGGCGGAGCTTACGCTGTAACTGAACAACAGCCTATTGTCAATGAGCGCATGAATCAATCTGATTTCTATTATGCAGGAAACTCGAGCGCTGGACCGAACGCACGTCAAACTCGCGCGTATGACGCGGAATATCGCCAGCGCAATAACGATATCAAGGCGTCGACTATTGACGGGCGTCTGGTTCCCGGAAATATGTCTTTGATGAATGGTAACGTTAATGTTACTGCCAAACCTAAAGATGCTTATTTACAAAATAATCGCGCAGTGAATCCTTCGATGCCTGCACCGCCGCCATCTATGGATACTATGGGTCGGCTCCAAGGAAAACAATCCTTGTATTCAGGTATGCAAACAGATCGAGTTTCGCCAGATTTATTAAATGCATTGAAGGGTAATCCTTATGCTTTGAACATTAATGGCAAATTTTAATAGGTCATGTTTATTACAAAATCCATATTGTAATAAATTACGCGAATACCTTAGCTAATTTCGCTGTTAATGCAGCGTCGTCTAGGAATCCGGAATGCGAGTCCACCTTTTTACCATTTTTGAAAAATAATAAAGCGGGAAATCCGTCAATATTATGCTCTTTTGTAAAGTCTGGTTTGTCTTTACCTTCAAATTTTATGAATTTAACGTTTTGGATTGTTTTTGATAATGTATCAAAGACGGGATTTTGCTTATCGCAAAATGTGCATCCCTGCATAAATACATATACTAATGCGTTTCCAGATGAAGGAATATCGGGGTTCATAAGACCCTCCTTTTTCCCGAATAGTTTATAACCAAAATATATCGCAATAATCACGATTAATAGAATCGCTCCGTATTTCACTAAAGATTTGCGATTTATAAAACGCATTATATATTATATAGTCATATAATATAGCAGGGAACCTAGGTTCTAAGAGAAGCTACGCTTCTCGAATTGCGACCCCTCCTACTTAGAAAACTAATATTTGTTCTTATAAAATTATTAAAGCATCCCGGGTAACGCCCGAGATATAATTTGACTATATTTTAAACTTTTGTGGATTTCAAATGCGCATAGTAACTTTTTCATTACACTGATAAATTTCCCATTATAAATCTTCAATGGTTCAAATATGCAATGGTGAAAAAGGAGGGTCTGGAAATCCTTCGTATTTCTACTATATTATCTAAGGTTGAGCGACGGGCGCTTGCTCTTGGTTTGACTGTTGAGCTACATTTTCTGCAGCCGCTTTAATAAGGTCTAACTGCTGTAGACATCTATGAAAAAACGCATTGTTTTGATCGACGTCAGCGCCTGCTATCATATCATTTGGAATATAATTTAGGTTTCCTTGGTAATAACACATGACCGCAGGAATTCCATTAATACGACGTTTCGATTTCAAAAATCCATACAGCTCAATGGATTCGTCCACGTCGATTTTGCAGCACTGAACCATTCCAGGCAAATATTCAAACCATTTATCGATAAGCGGTTCGATCTTTTTACACGGTCCGCACCACGTCGCGCCGAACTTGATAATAATAAGCCCGGGGTTTTTAGCCAATAGATCTTGAAATGCATTGATGCTACCAATTTCGGTGATTAAAGGTAACTTGGACATGATTATACATATATAAAACGTTATGTTTTTATATATATTTTATTACAATCTATGCAAAATATTCCTCCTCCGATAGCTCAGTGCCGCAATCCAAATATCCATCACTCGGTGATTCCTTTATTGCAAAAATATTTTCCGGAATAGACGGCTTCTTCGCCAAGGACTTCTTGCTCGACGACTTTTTGGTAATAACAACAGGCTCGTCATCATCGTCGTCATCCTCTTCGTCATCATCGTCGTCATCATCCTCATCGTCAGCATCATCATCTACTACGAACCCGTCCTTTACGTAACCATTCTTGGTCTTGGGTGCGGACTCATATTCAGAGTCTTCGTCTGATAATTCAGAATCTTCTTCACCCAAATCTTCAAATCCTCCAAACAAATATTCATATACCTTATCCCAAATATCCTCAGTTAGGTCAGATACGTCTCCCTCTTCGTCGCGATTTACTAATATACACGATCCAAAAAACAGGCTATTATCTACTGGAGGGGGGAAATCATATTTATTTTCCGTATTCGCCTTTCCGTCGATTTTACCGTATATGGAGACGGAAAATTTTTCCAACTCTATTTCCACACTCCACGTATTATGGCATCTAAATCCATCAGCGGTTTTGAAACCAGCCTTTTTATAGAGTTCGGATTCATTAAACTGATTTACTGAAATCTCCTTTATAATTCCGGATTTTTCTACTAACAACAAAACTGGCATATCTTTAGATAAAATATCTGGGCGGGATTTTTTAAATAGTTTTTCAAATAGATTTAGTATATTTTATGGCATTTTATTGACGTAAAAATCTTCGTAATATATATACAAGATGGGAAGATATAGAACTTATAAAAGAAGATCGAATCATGGCAGACGCACTAAGCGTGGTGGAAATTTAGGAGGTTCTCATTTAGGAGATAACGTAAAAAATTTCATGGACAACGTATCCGACGGACTAGCAGACGACGTTTCCGATAAAGTTACTAAAAACATCTTCGAGAAATTAGGTCAAATGTTTTCTCAAGCCGCGTCGACACCTATGGAATCGCGCGAGGAACCCGAAGAGATGGAGCCATCAAGTCCGTCTTTTGAAGAAGAAATGGAGCCTTCCGAACAAGAAACCGAGTCTCCTAGTGAACCAATAGGCGAAGAACCCGAGTCTTCTAGTGAACCGAGAGGCGAAGAAGAAATGCAGCCTCCCAATCAACCAATGAGTGAAGGTGAAATGCAGCCTCCCAATCAACCAACTGGCGAAGGTGAAATGCAACCTCCCGGTCAACCAACTGGCGAAGGTGAAATGCAGCCCCCCGGTGAGCAGCCGAGAGGCGAAGAAGGCGCTTCATCATCTCCATTTGCTCAGGAGCAAGTTCAACCTGGAGTTACACAAGAAGGAAACATTCCTGTAGCTCAAGGTCCCGCGGTAGACGGAGAAGGTAATCCTATTCCCCAGAATGGAGCCGTTTCCGAACAAAACCCTCTTGCACCTGGAGAACAAAAACCACCAGCTCCCCCTCAAATGGGCGGTAGACGCTCAAATCGCCGATACGCGAAATATAACGTGAGACGATCGCAACGATACCGTCGTCGTTAGAAATCGCAAAATCATATTCTCGTAATTGATTATACGAAAATATGTTATTATGGATCATTCAAAATATAGTTATATCAATAATAATAATATTTTTAATACATAATTTAGTCATTTATTTCAAAAATTCGTATACAACCAAGAAGACCAAGGACGTCGTGGGATTCCATGTGCAAAAATATAGAAATATTATGGATGAATTACAGGAATCCGCGGAAAAGGAAAAACAGGTTTTGATTCGCGAAGCCGAGACGGCGAAGCAGCAACTCGAAACGAAAGACAAGGAAAAAACGGATTTATCGGATCGCGAGTTACGGTCTATGAACGAGGACCTGGCTGATTTTATTCAACGACAAATCGGCTTATAAAAATTGAACCGTGTATTGATCGCATATAATACAATATAAATTGATAATGAATTTAGAAGAAACAGGCGTTTATTTTGGTTATCCGAAATGCTGTATTGCGTATTTCATGAATCGATATAATAATCGATTGATGCCGCGAGCCCAGTATATCCAAGACAATGATACGGGATTCCTACCATGTAAATCCTGCGCCAATAGAGTGTTATCCGGAGAAATAACTATTGATCAACTAATAACAAATAGGGAGTGCGAAAAGGCGTTTCCTAACGACGACGGTGAAAAAATAATGGCGCAGCGTAAAGCATTGCGCGATAAAGTAAATATGTTAAAGTCGAAACCCACTTAAACGCTTCTTCGTCTTATTATATAGCACGAATAATGCAAGATCTTACGCCGAATCAATGCGCGGACGTTATGCGCCGATTCCCACAACTCGAACTTTCCTATGAAACTATTACACATAAGAAAGTTTTACACCCTTATAATATTTGTTTGGCGATTCCCCCAGGAAAAAAGGCATTTCTTTGGTTTACGTTTATGGGCGAAGACGATGTCTGTCTTCTTATGGAGTTGGGACGCGAGAAAAAGGTTGGTCGCATTAGCACGGTTAGTAAGGATGTGCCAGTGAAGCTTGCTCTAAATACGCTTTTTTATGGCACGATCTGGGTCCCAGAAGATTCCCCTGATCAACGTTATTTTTTGATTGAAGATGTATTTTTCTCCGAGGGCATTCCTTTGAAAAAACTCATGTTTAGTGAAAAACTCGGGTTTATTGAGTCAATAATTCAAAGTGTCCATACCTCTTCTCAGCTTCCAGTGTATTTGCCTGTGATGTGGCGGAAGGATGACCTAATAGATGACGCTGTTATTCCCGCGACCTATATTAATAAAATCCCTTATCCGATTCATCATCTCCAATATCGTTCGCTAACTACAGTTGCGCCATTTTTGAACATTTCTTTGGCGAAGAAAATCGGAGCTCCTCCAACTACCGATAAAACCGAAGAACTCATGGCACTTATGATCCCGCCACCTACCCCGCAATATAATTTTGGAAAGCCGCAGTATAAGATGCCCACGGTATTTGAAATAAAAGCCGATCTGCAATTCGATATTTATCATTTGTATGCTTTCGGCGCAAAATCCAAACGCGAATATTATGGTTTGGCGTATATTCCGAATTATAAGACCAGTGTTTTAATGAATGGGATCTTTCGAAAAATAAAGGAGAACAAGAGTTTGGATTATATCGAGGAGAGCGACGATGAGGACGATTTCCAAGATATGCGAATCGATAAATACGTGGATCTCAAGAAAATCGCGGTTATGGAATGTATGTTTCATCCGAAGTTTAAACGGTGGGTTCCTGCGCGCCAAATTCCGGGGCACCCCGGGGGAAAGATAGTTCATATTGGTAAGCTTTGTCGGTAAAAAAGCAATCGGGAAATAATTTTATAAATGTAATATAATGAATTATAATAAAATATTTTTTTTATTATTAATATTATTATTTGCGTGTTTGTATGTAGGTTCTTATAAAGAAAATTATACTAACTTGAATAGGTCGGACGGTTTAGAAAAAAATATTTTTTTATTATGGTTACAGGGTTGGGAAAACGCAAAGTGGTTGAATCGACAAATTATTGAATCGTGGAAAATAAACAATCCCGATTGGAAGATTCATTATATAGATTTAAATAATTTGAAAGATTATGTAAACGATATTGATTATATCTATGACGAGACGAAAAATATATCACCTCAAGCAAAAAGTGATATCATACGATTAAGTTTATTGAAAAATCATGGCGGGATTTGGGCAGATGCTACTTTATTATGTATGCAACCACTTGATCATTGGGTATATGAAGCAACTGATCCGGTAGGATTTTGGATGTATCATGGAAACGGAGGAGGAATGAGCAATGAAACGGGTCCGGCGTCCTGGTTTATAGTATCCAAGAAAAACAATTATATGATAACTAAATGGAAACGCAAATGTGACGAGTATTGGAATAATAATGATTCCACCGATAATTATTTTTGGATGGATGGATTATTTAAAGATTTACTTGAAACGGATGAAACATTTAATGAAATGTGGTCGAAAGTTCCACATTTATCGTGCGAATTGGACGGACAAAGTCATACATTAAGTCGTTATGGGATGGAAAACGATACGTCGCATATTAAACGATTATTTTTAGAAAGCCCTCCTTATGTTTTGAAATTTTGGAAAGGATGGAATGATATATTTCCAGATATAGATACAGATAAATGTAAGAAATCCAATGGTTATTATGCAATAGAATTATCAAAACGAAGTTTTTCATATAAGCATAAAATGGCGTAATGCAATGTGTATTTTATTTTTATTATCTCCCGTCTAATATATAATGTCGCTATTATCGGATTCGAATCAAATTATTACCAAGGATCAATGGACCGGAACCGGAGGAATCACAACACAATACGAAGATAACCAAAGTGCGTTTAATCAAACGCATTATGCGAATGGCGCCAAGATCGGAGGATCTAGGTCTAGGCGATTTTTAAGACGATCGAAAAGATGCCTTAGTCGCCGATTAAAAAAAACGTCGAGACGCAGTCGATCATTACGTCGTAAATTATCTAGAAGACGCTAATAACTCATATAAAAACATCTCGACTATTATCATTTATCAGATAATGACAATAGACACTGATATCATCGCCCCATGGGAGCAAACCAAATGGATAACCTTATCCTCTATGTTTTTTATAATTCCCGCGACTTATGCTTTATGCAATAATATTTACTATCATTCGTCCCTTTTATTTATTACATCTTTGATCTCAGCGAATTATTGGAGAAAGGCGCAGCCGTCTTGGAGGCGAGATCTCGATTTCGCAGTAGCAAAAATAACAATGATAACCGGAGTTTCCACTGGAATTATGTATATCCGACCGCCTTATGTAACTATATTTGCCACGGGATTAGCCGGGCTATCTTATTGTTATTATTTATCAAACCATTTACATTCAATCAATAACCCGAATTGGTGGAAATATCATGTTGCATTTCACGCATTGTTAATGTGCGAACAGTTTTTGGTGTTTTATATTATGGTATCTAGTCAAACTCAGCCGCATCGAATGTAATCAAACACTTGCGCTCCGAATTATCGACGTCTCGCAGCATCGCTGCACTATTTAATTTGGGTTCGAATACCTTGGTCCAAAGCTTCCCATCCTCCATACCTTGATACCGCACACTATCCGTAGAAACAATCCGATAATTACATTTTTTGTAAAACGCCCGACGTTGGCGCCACTGGTTCTGAAACGACTCGTGTTTATCCACTACATCCACCACAATCGGGCTTTCGTGTTTCACTCTCAGAATACGCCCCACCGATTGAATAATATCGGTTTTGGGTGTTACCATTACAAGAGTTGAAAGCGTCTTGATATCGAGAGCCTCCGCAGCCATTGCATAAGTCGCAAGAACAATTTGTTTTTCCTCTGTTTCCTGAAGTGCAGTCTGTTTCATCCCTCCTATATAATAACCCGTCGTTGCAAAAGCGCGATGGTTTATTGCTTCAAACAAGTATTTCAGAAGCGATTTATTATGACATAATACCATGATCTGGGCTTCCGCATTTTCCTTAATCAAATCGCCGAGAATACGCACAATAAAGTCGCTTCTTGGACCGAATGCGCATAATTTTGTGATCATGGTGCTGAATTTAGTATTCCCACGGAAATCGTATTCGACCTCGTTGAATTCTGGGTCCGCGGAAATATATTCGATAGCTCGCACACATACGGGGTCGTCGTCTTTACGCTCCTCTGAATAGATTTTATCGCCGATGAACATATGTAAGACGCGTGTCAAACCGTCTTTTCGATCCACCGTCGCCGAAATGCCCAACATATAAGGCGTAATTACACGTAGCAACGTCTTAGAAAATTGTTCACTTCCAATGCGATGAACTTCATCAATGATCGTTAAACCGAAACATTCAAATGCGTCTTCAGGAAACGCGCGATCGTAGAGAGTCTGTAACATTCCGATGACAATATCTTTCCCTTCGACGTCAAAGGTCGCGCCCTGGATTTTCCCGATTTTCGCACCAGGAACAAATTCCGCCGCGCGTTCGATCCACTGGTTCATCAAGAATTCTTTATGCACGATAATTAGCGTTTTCTTTTTCAAGACTGAGATGATCTTGAGAGCCATTACGGTATTGTGTGTCACCGTTAAATCCCCCAAAACAAACCTCCGGTTTCCGTCGATTTCAAACCCATAATAATCGTCTTGGTCCAAGCGTTCCACTGCGAGTTTATACGCATTTATTAAAGATGATTTTCTATGGATCGATCCGTCGCCATAAACCAATATTTTTTGATTCGTAGCTTTCGCAACATACCCACACGACCGAGCCAGGAATAGAATATCTTGGAATAATGGATCCGATTTTCCAGAGACAGCGATTTCGTAACATCCCTCGGTTGCGTCATGGTATCCACGTTTATTAATTATTCCAGCGAGCGTCTTCAAGCGATTTTTTCTGGAGTTGACCAAATATTCACGCGGAAGCGATGCTTCATTATTTATGCCATATTCATAGGGATCGACCTCTGTAAAAGTTTCGGGGAAATCAACTCGAACGCGATACCCAAAGTAGGATTCCCGCGATTCAGATGCCAAATAATCAGTGACCGAAATATCGACTACGGTGTCTTTAACTATCAAAGACAAGATATGACTTTCGTTTACAATATAGGATTCGCCGGAATCTTTGTCCGCAATTTTATACATGGTTTCTTTACCTCGTGCCAACGTGAGAACGCGACGCTCCGTGGAATCGTCTCCCATAATTAAATCACCAACGATAACGTCTTGCACCATTTTTATCGATCCATCAAACATCAATATAGGCGTGTCTTTTCCGAGACATTTACCTCGTCCACATGGCACTTCCAAAATTCCCCCCGAGCCATTATGCTCAGACCCAGAACAAATCGGCTCAGAAACGTGCTTACAATAAACATCAATAATACGGTCTTGATAATCGCGCAAGGGTTTCACGAAATCCACGGCGATATCTTGACCCGCGGGAATCTCGGATTCGGAAGGCAATCCGTAGCGCTGGATACCGTAAAATCTTGGAATATATAGTTTTTTCGCGTTTTCTTTATAGACCGGGAAAGCGGCGTCTTCAGTGGGCGCTCCGTATTGCGGACCTTGCATAATCGGTTTCATAAAGAGATCTTTCTTGAGAAACTCGACATCGGATTCCGTCAGATGCTCTTTATAGATCGTATACCCCTTTTTTCCAAGATAGGACGTCGCGCGAATCTTGGAAACATAGGCTTCGGATAAGGCATTTTCTACAACGGGTTTGATCCCAGTGTTCTTTTTAATAGCGGCGGCTTTGGCGAATCGGTTCATTGTTGTATAATCCCAGTATTGACATTTAGGTCATTTTCAATTTTATATCGCGTATTATATTATATATGGTAAAAACAAAGAAACGTGTAAAAAAAAGAAAGAACTACAACGGGGGATTGGGTACACCGGCTGATTTAAACCATGTGAAAGAAATGTATCGAATAATAAAACAAGAGATCAAAACAGACGAAGATAAAGTGAAAGAACTTATTGACTATTTAAGCAAAGAAGAAAAGGGTAAACGTTATGGAAAGTTTCCACCTAATTATACATTGTTAGCTAAGAACTTATTGGGAGGCAACAACATTATGCATTTTTTAGCAAAAGGAGAAATAATGGACGGGAAAAAATTGGAAGGTGAGCCAAAAGGATGTAAACCTACAATAACACCAGTTGAAGTCCTTGGCGTTACAGTGGTTAACGATTATTCAGGATATGTAAATGCATTTGAATATTTTTTAAAAGAAAATAATGGTGTATTAGAATTTATACAAGAAAAAACTTCAGCGTTAACTGCTGAAAATAATAAGGGAAAAACGCCATACGATTACGCATCAGAATGTAATAATGGATTGTTAACTAAGGAGAGAATTTTCAAAGCTATTGAAACAAGCACACCACTAAAGGCTCAAGAAATAAGGGAAAAAGAAGAGGAAAAAGAAAAGGAAGAGTATGAAAAGATACAACAAGAAAGAGCTGCCTTTTGGGAAGCGGCTCACGGTGAAGGAGGATCCCGAAAAGGATTTAAGCGACGTGCTTCCAGTAAAAAGTCCAAACGCCGTAAAACATCAAAGAAATTATAATCCCTCGTTAGAGTATACATAAGTCAATATGAAAATTCCAGCTTTTTTGAAATCCATACATTCGACGGAATTGGTTTTAATCGCGATTTTTATCGTATATTTAGTATTTCCTATTAATACTCCAAGGTTTATGGCTCCTTATATTGAATCGTCTTTAGGCATCGTTGTTATTTTCGCGATCACTGTGTATTTGTTTATATATAGCCATCCTATTTTAGCCATTTTGTATATCTTTGTTGGATATGAACTTTTACGTAGAAGCGGGGCTAATTTATTGGGAAACATCAAAGTCATGAAACCATCCAACACCGGTCAGACTGCTTATATCCAAACCACGCCAAAAGAATCCGAACGCGACGCCGAAATGAAGTCTATGAACCCTACTCAATCGACCCCTTTGGAAGTTCAGGTCATTGACCAAATGGCGCCGGTCGGAAAGAGCGAGCCTCTTTCTTTTATAAATACCGGATTTAAACCCGTTTCGGATAACTTGAACGGAGCTTCGTTGATTTAAATCAGATCAGGGAACCTACGGTTCTTCAGAAATCTTCGATTTCCAGACCGAACCCCTCCCTTTTTATTTGACGTTTATATAAAAGCGCACCACGTTTATATAAAAGCACACCACGTTTATATAAAAATTATAAAAATAAAAATAAAAAGGGAGGGG
>Ga0114979_10000645_pt1 | contig 22946 bp, 20 predicted proteins | sample S_140625_EF_Meta_FD_87315 | JGI IMG/M metagenome (GOLD analysis project Ga0114979, IMG submission 87315) | Freshwater microbial communities from Lake Simoncouche, Canada to study carbon cycling - S_140625_EF_MetaG | ecosystem: Environmental > Aquatic > Freshwater > Lake | place: Lake...
ACCTCGCCGACCGACTTCATTTGAGTCGTCAAGCGGCTGTCGGCTGTGGGGAATTTTTCGAAGGCAAAACGTGGAATTTTGGTGACCACGTAATCGATGCTGGGCTCGAAGCTGGCCGGTGTAGCACCGCCCGTGATTTCGTTGCGCAGCTCATCAAGCGTGTAACCCACCGCCAACTTGGCGGCCACTTTGGCAATGGGGAAACCCGTGGCTTTGGAAGCCAAGGCAGATGAACGAGACACACGGGGGTTCATCTCAATGACGACCATGCGACCATCTTTTGGATTGATCGAAAACTGAACGTTGGAGCCACCCGTGTCGACACCAATTTCGCGCAGAACAGCCAAACTGGCATTCCGCATGATTTGATATTCTTTGTCCGTCAATGTTTGTGCAGGCGCTACCGTGATGGAGTCGCCAGTGTGCACGCCCATGGGGTCCAAGTTTTCAATGGAGCAGACGATGATGCAGTTGTCTGCCTTGTCGCGCACCACTTCCATCTCGTACTCTTTCCATCCTAGCAATGACTCTTCAATGAGCAATTCATTGGTGGGCGAAGCTTCCAAACCCCGTTTGCAGATGGTTTCAAATTCTTCAGGGTTGTAGGCAATGCCGCCGCCTGTGCCGCCCAAAGTAAAGCTGGGGCGAATGACGGTAGGAAAGCCTAAAGTGCGTTGCACATCCCAAGCTTGGTCCATGCTGTGCGCAATGCCAGAGCGCGCAGAGCCCAAACCAATTTTGGTCATGGCATCTTTGAACTTCAAGCGGTCTTCCGCTTTGTCGATGGCTTCGGGTGTGGCGCCAATGAGCTCTACTTTGTATTTGTCGAGCACGCCGTTGTGCCATAAGTCGAGCGCGCAGTTGAGCGCTGTTTGGCCGCCCATGGTGGGCAGGATGGCATCGGGACGCTCTTTGGCGATGATCTTCTCGACCGTTTGCCAAGTGATGGGCTCGATGTAGGTGACGTCTGCGGTGGCGGGGTCGGTCATGATCGTGGCAGGGTTGCTGTTGATCAAGATGACTTTGTAGCCCTCCTCGCGCAGCGCTTTACAAGCTTGCACGCCAGAGTAGTCGAACTCACAGGCCTGTCCAATGATGATGGGGCCAGCGCCAATGATGAGAATGCTTTTGAGGTCGGTCCGCTTTGGCATGTTATTTGGTCTCCATCAAGTTGATGAAGCGATCGAAGAGATAGGCAATGTCGTGAGGGCCGGGTGAGGCCTCGGGGTGACCTTGGAAACAGAACGCGGGTTTGTCGGTGCGCGCCAAACCTTGCAAAGTGCCATCAAACAGCGACACATGGGTGGCGCGCAAGTTGGCAGGCAAAGATTTTTCGTCGACCGCAAAACCGTGGTTTTGGCTGGTGATGGACACACGACCTGAGTCGAGGTCTTTGACCGGATGGTTGGCACCGTGGTGACCAAACTTCATCTTGAAAGTTTTGGCGCCGCTGGCCAAGGCCATGATTTGGTGACCCAAGCAAATACCAAACGTAGGTATGCCGGTTTCAATCAGTTCTTTAGCCGCTGCAATAGCGTAATCACAGGGCTGTGGATCGCCAGGGCCGTTAGACAAGAAAATGCCATTGGGCTTGTGCTTCAGCACTTCGGCGGCAGGCGTCTTGGCGGGTACCACGGTAACTTTGCAGCCGCGTTCGGCCAGCATGCGCAAGATGTTTTTCTTGACGCCAAAGTCGTAAGCCACCACATGGAAACGAGGGGCAGTTTGTTGGCCGTAGCCACTGCCCAATTTCCACTCGGACTCGGTCCAAGCGTAGGCAGCAGAGACCGTGACCTTTTGGGCCAAGTCCAAACCCGCCATTGCAGGCGCTCCCTGGGCTGCAGCAACAGCTTGTGCCGTCAGTTCGGGGGTGACTTGCTGACCTGCGGCCAAGGCCACGATGGCGCCGTTTTGGGCACCCTGGGTGCGCAACAGGCGAGTCAGTTTGCGGGTGTCGATGTTGGCAATGGCCACCGTGCCACTCCGTGACAAGTAGGCTGAGAGCGTTTCGGTAGAGCGGAAATTGCTTGCAATCATGGGCAGATCTTTGATGATCAGGCCAGCAGCATGGACTTTGTCGGATTCAATGTCCTCGGGGTTGACGCCGTAGTTGCCGATGTGCGGATACGTGAGGGTCACGATCTGCTGGCAGTAGCTGGGGTCTGTGAGGATTTCTTGATAGCCAGTAAGGGAGGTATTGAAAACCACCTCACCCACTGTGGAGCCTGGGGCTCCAATGGAATTGCCGACAAAGACTGTGCCGTCTGCAAGCGCCAAAATGGCTAAGGGGAAGGTTCCCTGAAGAGACAAAAGCACTGGGTTCTCCGGTATGGTTCGGGTACGCCCCAGCACGCGCAAGCTCTACCTTAAAAGGTTGGCTCCTTGGCTGCTTTTGAAGGGAAATGGCTTGTTGTGAGCGGGTGCGTACAGGTTGATGCGGGAAAGCCTCCCATTATAGCCGCGAGTATTCCCTTGCCCGAGCGGCAATGACGCGATTATTTCAAATGATCAGGCAGGCCTGAGATTTGATTCAGAGGCCGACTGTAGCGCTGGCGTGAAGGCAGATGGCCGCCGCAGTAGCCACGTTCAAAGACTCCTCACCACCGGGTTGTGCAATTCGAACCTTTTGCCGCACGATGGCCATCAACTCAGGCGATACGCCCTGCCCTTCGTGCCCCATGACCCAAGCGCACTTTGGAGGCAACTGACCCTGCTGTACCAATGCATGCAAAAAAGGACCGTCGTGGACGTCTGTTCCAAACAATGGCACCCGAAGAGTTTGCAAATTTTCCAAACTGGCTGCCTCGATCAGGCGTAAGCCGAAATGTGCCCCCATGCCTGCTCTCAATACCTTGGGCGACCACAAACCCGCAGTCCCTTTCATGGCCACCACTTGCTTGAAGCCAAAGGCGGAAGCACTTCGCAAAATAGCCCCCACATTGCCTGCATCTTGTAGGCGGTCCAAAACAACCGTGGCAGCTTGAGGGTCTAACTCAGGGGCAGGGGGCAGCGTCAACAAGAAGCCCATCTTGGCTGGGGATTCAAGCCCACTCAATCCGGCAAACAAATCATCTGGCACGGTCCACACTTCTGAGGCACATTGCTTCCACTCAAACTCAGAAGCCTGCCAAATGGATTCAGAAAAAATAGCCAACTCAGGCCGCACACCCCGGACCAGCGCAGCCCGGCTCAGGTGATCGCCTTCAAGCCACACCAAGCCCAACTTGCGATAAGCCTGTGAGTCTTGGGTCAAGCGGCGAATGGTCTTCAGCCGCGGGTTGTCTTTGGAGGTAATCAGCTTCATGATTTTTGAAACGTCAAAATAGCCTGCGTCACGGGTGCAAAGGTTTTGCGATGAAACGGTGTGGCCCCTAAAGTTTGCAGCGCTTTAAGATGCACCACAGTTCCGTAACCTTTGTGGGTATCAAAGCCATAGTCAGGATACTGGCGATGCATCTCCTCACACATGCGGTCGCGGTGTACTTTGGCCAATATAGATGCTGCCGAAATTTCTTGTATTTTTTCGTCGCCCTTCACAATGGCCTCAGCGCGCACGTCCAAGATGGGCAATCGATTGCCATCCACATACACCAAGCTAGGTTTCAATCGCAAAGACTCCACGGCTCTTTGCATGGCCAACAGGGTTGCCTGCAAAATATTCAGTGAGTCGATTTCTTCAACACTGGCTTCTGCAATGGCAAAGCACAAAGCCTTGGCACGAATTTCATCAAACAAACGGTCTCGAGTTTTGGCGCTTAATTTTTTGGAGTCAGCCAAACCTTTGATGGGCTTGAGTTCATCCAAAATGACGGCTGCTGCCACGACAGGACCCGCCAAAGGACCCCGCCCAGCCTCGTCTACGCCGGCTAACAAACCGGGTGCGTCCCAAGCCAAACTTACTTGCTCAGGCTTTAACAAACGTTTGGATCGCATGGGCGGCCAGTGTGGGGGTATCGCGCAACAAAGACGCGTGCAGGATCTCAAAACGACCCACCAAGGCTTGCGCCTTTTCGGGTGAACGCAGCCAGTCCAAAACGGCCCCAGACATGTTGACGGGTGTCGCTTGGTCTTGTAGGAGTTCGGGCACACAAAACTCCTGCGCCAAGATGTTGGGCAAGCCCACCCAGGGCTGAAGCTTTTTGCGCTTCATCATTTGCCAACTCAGCCAGTTCATGTTGTAGGCGATCACCATGGGCTTTTTAAACAGGGCCGCTTCAAGGGTGGCTGTGCCGCTGGCAATGAGTGTGACATCACAAGCCGCCAAAGCGGCATGAGATTGACCTTTCAAGACTTGGACATTTGTTGCGCCCACTTTGTCGCGAATGGCCTCAATGCGCGCCTTCATGGACGGTATCGCGGGTAACACAAATTGCAAGTTGCTTTGTTGCTGACCCAGCAAAATAGCTGCTTGAAAAAAACGTTCAGCCAAATAGGTGATTTCTGATTCACGACTGCCCGGCAGCAGGGCCACCACGGGGCGGTTTGGGTCTGGGTCCAACTTCAAGTCATGTCGCGCCTTGAGCGTGTCGACATGCATCGGAATGGCTTGCGCTAAAGGGTGTCCCACATAAGTGGCGGGAATGCCATGCGAATGCAGCAAATCTGTTTCAAAAGGAAAAATGCAAAGCACATGGTCAACGCTTTGCTTGATTTTTTCGATGCGCTCGGCACGCCATGCCCAGACAGAGGGACAGACAAAATGCACTGTAGGAATGCCTGCTTGTTTTAAATCTCTTTCTAAGTCGAGGTTGAAATCGGGGGCATCCACGCCTACAAACACTTGTGGTGGGTTTGCCAACAACTTTTCTTTGAGCTGCTTGCGTATGCCCACAATTTCTCGGTAGTGGCGCAACACTTCAACATAGCCACGCACTGCCAATTTGTCCGACGGCCACAAAGCGTTAAAACCCTGTGCTTGCATTTGTGGACCGCCAATGCCGTACAAATTGGCATCGGGCCATTGCGCTCGAATGCCCTGCATCATCAAACCAGCCAACAAATCGCCCGAGGTTTCGCCGGCCACCATGGCCATGGAAAAAGCCCCATCAGGGGCTTTGGCATGCATTGGCGATGTTTGAGTAGCGGACATGCTCAACGCACAATGCCTCGTTCTGGCGAAGTGTTCTTCAGAAAATTCAACATCATCTCGACATCGGTCTTTGCTTCGGGATACTTGAGTGTGAGGGATTCAATTTCAGTTTGAGCTTGCGCCAAGGTAAGTTGTTGACGGTACAAACTCTTGTGCATGGCCTTCACGGCAGAAATTCTGTCGGGCGAAAAACCGCGTCTGCGCAAGCCTTCAAAATTCATAGAACGTGCCTGAGCCGGTTGACCTTGTGCCATCACAAATGGCGGCAAGTCGGCAAACAACAAAGAATGCATGGCCGTGAAACTGTGAGCACCCAGTCTGCAAAATTGATGAACCACCGTAAAGCCGCCCAAGATCACCCAGTCGTCGACGTGCACATGGCCTGCCAGTTGAGAACTGTTGGCGAAAATGGTGTGGTTACCCACCACACAATCGTGGGCCAAGTGAACGTAGGCCATGATCCAGTTGTCATTGCCCAATTTGGTAATGCCAGTATCGCCGGGCGAACCAATGTTGAAGGTGCAAAACTCACGAATGGTATTGCGATCACCAATCATCAATTCACAAGGCTCACCCGCATATTTTTTGTCTTGCGGCACAGCACCCAGTGAATTGAACTGGAAGATTTTGTTGTCTTTGCCAATGGTGGTGTGACCTTCAATCACACAGTGACTGGCCACAGTGGTTCCCGCATCGATGCGAACATGCGGGCCAATGACAGTGTACGGCCCCACCGTGACACTGCTGTCCAACTGTGCCGAGGGGTCAACAAGGGCGGTGGGATGAATGCGAGACACGTTGCTCATAGGCTTTGAATCTTAAGCAACCCTGCGCATGGTGCACATCAATTCGGCTTCGACGGCAATTTCTTCACCCACCTTGGCGCGTGCTTTGAACTTGAAAATACCGGCCTTCATGCGATCGAGTTCAACTTCCAAAATGAGCTGATCGCCTGGTTCGACAGGGCGCTTGAATCGGGCACCATCAATGCCAGCAAAGTAGTACACCGTGTTTTCATCGGGCGTTTCGCCCATGGTGTCGAAAGCCAACAAGGCTGCAGCCTGCGCCAAAGCTTCGAGCATTAAAACGCCCGGCATGACTGGCCTCGCTGGAAAATGTCCTGAGAAATAAGGTTCGTTGACGGACACATTTTTGAGGGCCTTGATGCGAACACCCTTTTCAATTTCAAGGACACGATCCACCAACAAAATGGGAAATCGGTGTGGCAATTGTTTGAGAATTTGATAGATGTCCATCATGATTTGATTTCCTGGAATGGTGGCTGAAGGAATTGAGCCTCCATGGATTTAATTCGATCGCGCAGTTTGTGCAGTTGTTTCAAACTTGCAGCATTTTTTTCCCATGTTGCATTGTCGTCAATGGGAAACAGGCCGGTGTAATGACCTGCTTGTGAAATAGAGCGTGTGACCACGGAGGCTGCAGAAATGTGCACACCATCCGCCAAGCTAAGGTGACCCAAAACAATAGCGCCGCCTCCAAGGGTGCAGTGTGCACCAATGCGAGCGCTGCCTGCAACACCAACACAACCCGCCATGGCGGTGTGTTTGCCAACGTGGACGTTGTGACCAATTTGAATCAAGTTATCTAATTTGACACCATCCTCTATCACGGTGTCTTGCAAGGCACCCCGGTCAATGCATGTGTTAGCGCCAATTTCAACGTCGTTGCCTATTTTGACAGCACCCAATTGTTCAATTTTCTCCCATGCGCCTAGGTGCAATGCAAAGCCAAAGCCATCAGCGCCAATGACGACGCCTGAATGAACAATACAACGCTCGCCAATTTCACAAAACTCACCCAAAGTGACTCTTGATTTAAGCTGCGTAAAGGCACCCACTTTGGCACCTCGCTCCACCACACACAAAGGGCCAATGATGGCAGTTTCAGCAACCTGAGCCTCTGGATCGACCACAGCACTTGGGTGGATTCGGCTCAGCACAGCAGGTGTGTTTTGTTGTTTCCAAAATTGCGTGAGTTTGGCGAAGTAGTGGTAGGGATCCTCGACCACAATGCAAGGACCGCGCTTAAAAGCCAACTCTTGAAATTGCGCCGCTACAACCACGCAGGCAGCCTGTGATTGCGCGAGTTGAGACTGGTATTTGGGGTGACTGATAAAGCTCAAGTCACCGGCACCTGCTGTCTCAATGGGTGCCAGTTTCTGGATGGGAGTTTGAGGGCTACCGTGGAGGCTACCGCCTAATGCTTTAACAATGTCGCCAAGCAGCAGCACAACACGAGTCCAGTTCTCTCTGTGCTAGCGCTTATTTGCCAGCGGTTGAATTGAGAGACTTGATGACTTTGTCTGTGATGTCGTGCTTAGGATTGATATAGACCGCCTCTTGGAAAATGACATCGTACTTTTCAGCTTCGGCCACTTGTTTCACAGCACGGTTGGCGCGTTCAATCACAACTTGTTGCTCTTCATTTTTGCGTGTGTTCAAGTCCTCCTGAAATTCACGACGCTTGCGTTGAAACTCGCGGTCTTGATCCATGAGTTGCTTCTGACGAGTGTTTCGTTGCGTTTCAGACAATGTGGGTGCCTCTCGCTCAAACTTTTCGGAAGCTGTCTTGATGGTGTTACCCAAGTCGACCAAATCTTTTTCACGCTTTGAGAACTCTTGTTCCAACTTGGCCTGTGCAGACTTGGCAGTGCTAGCCTCGCGAAAAATTCGATCTGTGTTGACAAAACCAATTTTGAATTCCTGAGCGCTAACCACGGCAGCACCCAGTGCACCGAATGCCAACAAACAAACTTGTGAGAAATGACGAAGTGTTTTCATTAAAAAGAGGTTCCGATTTGGAATTGCAATCTCTGGATTTTATCCGTAACCTGACGCTTTACAGGCAATGCATATGAAAAGCGCAAAGGACCCATTGGTGAAATCCAGCTTAAACCAATACCCACAGAGGATCTCAATTCGCTGAGATTGATCTTTTCATTCTCGCCAAAAGCACGACCAACGTCGGTAAAGGCAAAAAGTCGCAAGGTGCGGTCGTTGCCAGCGCCCGGAAATGGTGCCATTAACTCGGCATTCATGACAATCTTCTTGGGGCCACCCAAATACAGGGTGTTGGTACTGTCGGAGGGGCCTAGAGTAGATTGCTGGAATCCTCGAACGCTGCCCAACCCACCCACAAAGTAGTTTTTGAACAGCGGATAAGGTCGGTTAGACAACCCTTGCCCCCATGCCAAGTCTGCATTCAAGGCCAATGTATACTTTTTAGTTAATGGGGTGTACTGCTGAATTTGGTAGTTTGTTCGTACGTATCGGGCATCACCACTGGCACTTAGGTCTGAGTTGAAGCGCTGCAAAATACCCCGAGTCGGCACCAAAGCGCTATCACGGCCATCTCTTGCCCAGCCAATTGTGAAAGGCAGTGAATTGCTGGTGTAGCCAAATTGCTGCATGTATTCCACGTAGGCGTTCGGCAAGCTATTGCCTGGGCGGATGGATGTCTGCTCTAGGTTTGCACCAAAATAGACCGTATCGATTTCGCTAAAGGGCACACCAAAACGCATGCCTGCACCAGAACTTACCAAACTGTAAGCATTCAAATCACCCAAATAAGGCCTTGTTGTACGGTGAAACACATCGATGGTTCTTGATATGCCGTCTGGCGTGAAGTAGGGATCGGTCGTACTGATCACAATGGTTCGGTTGTATTTGCTGGTATTGACTTCGGTGGCCAAGTAATTGCCTGATCCAAATGCATTTTCCTGGCGAATACCAAAGCTCAAGGCAACTTTTTCAGTAGATGAAAATCCGGCACCCAGTGAAACACTGCCAGTTGGCTTCTCAACCACACTGATGGTGAGGTCGACCTGGTCCGTGGTTGCAGGTACTTCCTGGGTGTCAATATTGACTTCGGTGAAGAAGCCCAAGCGGTCAACACGATCTCGTGACAATTTGATTTTGTCGCCATCGTACCAAGCGGCCTCTAACTGCCTGAATTCGCGCCGAATGACTTCATCACGGGTGCGATTGTTGCCAGTTACATTGATGCGACGAACATAGGCACGCCTCGAAGGTTCGGCCACGAGTACAAAATTGACACGGTTATTTAGGCGGTCAATTTCGGGACGCGCATCAACCCGAGCAAAAGCAAATCCAAACTTACCGAAATAATCGGTGAAGGCTTTGTTTGTTTCAGCCACTGTTTCTGCGTTGTAGGGCTGACCCAAACCAATTTTGACCAGCGCTTTGAATTCATCATCTTTGCCCAAATAGTTACCTTCAAGCTTGACACCCGACACAATAAAACGCTCGCCTTCGGTGACATTGATGGCGATGGAAATGTCTTGCTTGTCAGCAGAGATAGCAACTTGAGTGGAGTCAATTCGAAACTCCAAGAAGCCGCGGCTTAAGTAGTAAGAACGAAGCGATTCCAAGTCGGCATTGAGTTTGGTTCGGGAATAACGGTCTGACTTCGTATACCAACTTAGCCATCCGCCAACGTCCAAATTGAACTGGTCTTTGAGAGTGTTTTCTGAGAAATTTTGGTTGCCAGTAATGCGGATTTCTTTGATTTTGGAGGGACCACCCTCGGTCACTGTGAAGGTCAATTTCACGCGGTTGCGCTCTACGGGCGTAACCGTCGTGACAACTTCAGCACCATACAAACTGCGGGTGATGTACTGCCTTTTCAGTTCTTGCTCGGCTTTGTCTGCCAAGGCCCTGTCAAAAGGCCGGCCTTCAGAAATACCAACTTCTTTCAGAGCCTTGACCAAAACATCTTTGTCAAATTCTTTCAAACCTACCCATTCAACTTCTGCAATGGAGGGGCGCTCTTCCACAATGACGACAAGCACATCACCCTGAGCGTCAAGCCTTACATCCTTGAACAAACCCAATGCAAACAAGGCTCGAATTGCAGCGGCACCTGATTCGTCGTTGTACATATCACCGACGCGAAAAGGCAAAGACGCGAAGACAGTTCCGGACTCAATGCGTTGGAGTCCTTCAACGCGAATGTCCTTCAATTTAAATGGCTCAACGGCCCACGCAGAAAAGCCGCTGAATGCTGCTGCGACCAGAACACACAAGTGTTTCAAGCGAAATCGATTGGGGAAAAAGTTCATGCGTTTGAATTAATTAAAGAGTCGCGTCAGATCATTGAAAAACGCCAAGGCCATGATGAAAATCAACAAAGCCAGACCCACTTTTTGCAAACCCCGCTGCCAAGCAAGGGAAACCGGTTTGCCAGTCAGTGACTCCCAAAGATAATACATCAGGTGACCCCCGTCTAACATCGGCAATGGCAAGAGATTCAGAAGACCCAAACTGACACTGATCAAGCCCAAAAAGGTCAAATAAGCCGGCAACCCCCTCTGCGCAGACTGCCCCGCTTGTTCAGCGATGGTCAAAGGCCCGCTCAAATGCTTTGAAGAGGCGTCTCCCGTGAGCATTTGACCAATGAGCTGCCCTGTCATGAGCGTGATTTGCACGACTTGGCCATAGCCCTGGACCCAAGCCTGCCAAAAGCTTGCACTGACCCATTCAGTTTCTGAGGGTACGCCCACCACGGCACCAATTCGCCTGACTGGGCTTGAATCAGGTTGACCTGGGATCAAAGTCAACTGCGGCTTGACCGCCAGTGAAAGCCTTTGACCTTGGCGGTCGATTTCCCAGACAGAAGTTTTTTCTGCATCGTGAGAGGTGTTTTGATCGCCAAGGTCACCGCGAATGAAGGCTCTCAAGTGCTGCGCATCCCGCACCTCCTCCGAGTCAACTTTTAAAATAAGGTCACCCTTTTGCAAGCCTGCAAGGTCGGCTGCAGCACCCACTTCAACGCGGCCAATGATCGGCAAAATTTTGGGATGCCCCCACCATGCCACAGCACTGAACAACACAACGGCCAGCACCAGGTTGGCCAAAGGGCCGGCTGCCACAATGGCGGCACGAACTTTCAAGCTGCGTTGGTCAAAGGCCAGCGGAAGTTGATCGATGGCCACCGCTGCTTCTCGACTGTCTAGCATCTGTACATACCCACCCAGGGGCAATGCGCTGATCACAAACTCGGTGTTTTGGCCTTCTCTTGGATTTTTGGAACGCCAACGGTAAAGTGCTCGGCCAAAACCGATTGAAAACACCAAGACGGGCACCTTACAAGCAACAGCCATTCGGTAATGGCCGTACTCATGCACCGCAATTAAGACGGTGAGTGCAAATAAAAATGCAAGGAGCGTTGTCACAGCGATGCGTCAAGCATGACAAGCACGGGCAACTTCCGAAGCCATTGCGCGGCTTTGCGCGTCAAGCGCCAACAAATCGGATAAATTTTGGGGCGATTGCGGAGTCACCTTGGCCAAAGTTTCGGTGTTCACTTGGTGAATTTGGTCAAATCTGATTTGCTTGTTTAAGAATGCTTCTACAGCAATTTCATTGGCTGCATTAAGCACCGCACAAGTACCAGAAGCTGCGCTCAAAGCCTGCCAAGCCAACTTCAATCCTGGAAATCGCAAGGGGTGCTCGTGATCTTCAATGGCTTCAAAAGTCAAAGCTTTGAGATTGTGAAAATCAAGCGTTTGAGCACCCGATGTGATTCGCTCTGGCCAACTTAAACCATAGGCTATCGGCACACGCATGTCTGGTGTGCCTAACTGCGCCACGATGGAGGTGTCTTTGTACTTCACCATGGAATGGATGACGCTTTGCGGATGAACGACCACCGACAGTTGATTGGGAGCGACACCAAACAAGTAACGCGCTTCAATGACCTCCAATGCTTTGTTCATCATGGTGGCTGAATCAACTGAAATTTTGCGACCCATGACCCAATTGGGATGTGCACAAGCCTCTTCAGGTGTGACGTTTTTCAGGGTAGCTACATTGCGGGCTCTAAAGGGCCCCCCAGAAGCGGTCAAGATAATTTGATCAATTCGTTCAGCCCACGTGGCTGGATTTTCTGGCAAGGACTGAAACACAGCCGAGTGCTCGCTGTCGATCGGCAAGAGAACAGCGCCCCCTTTTTTGACGGCATTTAAAAACACGTCACCGCCAACGACCAAGGCTTCTTTGTTGGCCAACAACAAACGCTTTCCAGCATGGGCCGCCGCCAAACAAGGAGACAAGCCTGCAGCACCCACAATAGCAGCCATCACGGCATGAACCTCTTCGTGGGCTGAGACCCAATCAAGCGCTTCAGGCCCCCATCGAACTTCCACAGGCAAGCCTTCAGCTTGAATGCGTTCAGCTAGCAAGCGGCCTGCATCCTCCTGAGCCATCACTGCATACTTGGGTTTGAACTGAGCACATTGGGCCAAGATCAAATCGACTTGCTTGGAAGCCGTTAAAGCAAAAACCTGGAACCTGTCCAAGTGTTTTGACAAAACGTCCAATGTATTGGTACCAATTGAACCCGTAGACCCCAGGATGGTGATGTTTTGTTTCATAAAGTGATTGACCAGTTTAAGCTTGGGGCCAATGTAACAACATCATGGCAATGGGCAAGGCTGGCAGCAAGGCATCCAAACGATCAAGCACACCGCCATGACCTGGCAATAAGTTGGAACTGTCTTTGACACCTGCGCTTCTCTTCACCAAGGATTCGACCAAATCACCCACCACACTCATGGCGGTTAAAAAGATCAAACTCAAGGCCCATAGAAAATAACCATGTTGCATCATTGCAGTAAACAAACTGGTGCCCGCCCATTGATAGCTTTGCTCTAGATGCATCCATGCAGAGGCTATCAAAAACACACCTAACAAACCACCGATAGCACCTTCCCAGCTTTTGCCAGGACTTACCGAAGGTGCTAATTTTTGGCGAATGATTTTGCCGCCCAACGCTCTGCCAAAGAAATAGGCAAAAACATCAGCTGCCCAAACAACAAAGAAAATAGAAAGTAACAATTGCACGCTGGCAGTTCGCGCTTGTGCCATGGCAAGCCATGCCAACCACAGCAAAAGCAAACCCATGCCCCAACGTAAATTGCGATGCCATGCGGCCCAACCCTGAATGCCACGTACCAGCATCCAAGCCGTTACGCCGACCCAAGCAGAACCGGCCATCCACCACAGCCAAGAATCGGTCTGAGCAGTCCAACCAGCCCACCAAGCATAGCCGCACAGGCCCGCGCAAAAGAATCCCGATACAACAGAGGGCGCACTGGACAGTCCATTCATCCGCGCCCATTCCCATGCGCCAGCTGCAATGAGTAGCATGGACAAAAGCAGAAAAGCGCGAGTGTCTTCTGCAAAAAGAGCTGGCAATAAAACGGCCAACAACGCCAATGCAGTGATGATGCGTTGCTTGAGCATCGGTCTAGCCTGGCACAGGTGTTGAGCTTGAGGCGAGATACTGGGAGACAGGTGCATTGACCATTAAACGGCCATGATTTCTTGTTCTTTGCCAGCCACCAAATGGTCAATTTCTGCAATGTGTTTATCGGTTACTTTTTGAACTTCAGCCTCTGCGCGCTTTTGCTCATCCTCAGAGGCCAATTTGTCTTTGACCAATTTTTTAACGGACTCATTGGCATCGCGCCGCAAATTGCGAACTGCAATTTTGGCGTTCTCACCTTCGGTGCGGACCAACTTGGTCATTTCCTTGCGGCGTTCTTCACTCATGGGTGGCATGGGTACTCGAATAAGGTCTCCCATCGACGCGGGATTTAAACCTAAATCGCTTTCGCGAATGGCTTTTTCAATTTTAGCGCCCATGCCTTTTTCCCAAGGCTGAACGCTGATGGTGCGTGAATCGATGAGGGACACGTTGGCCACTTGGGAAAGCGGAACAGTCGATCCGTAATAGTCAACCTGAATCGTATCCAAAATGGCCGGATTGGCACGACCTGTGCGAATCTTTGTGAGGTTATTTTTGAAAGCCGCAATGGACTGGTCCATTTTGGTTTGAGATGTTTTCTTGATGTCTTCTAAGCTCATGAAATACTCCGCGGCCAGGTTAGGCCAGTTCAAGAAAGAGGCTGGGATTAAGCGTAAACCAAAGTTCCCTCATCCTCACCCATGACCACTCGCTTGAAGGCACCATGCTTGAAAATCGAGAACACTTTGACGGGCAACTTCTGGTCGCGACACAGCGCAAAAGCGGTGGCGTCCATAATGCCCAGATTTTTAGAAATGGCTTCGTCAAACGAGAGTTTGCTGTAGCGAGTAGCAGCAGGATCAATTTTTGGATCTGCCGAGTAAACGCCATCAACCTTGGTGGCCTTGAGTACCAATTCAGCACCGATTTCAGCGCCGCGCAAAGCTGCAGCGGTGTCTGTCGTGAAGAAGGGGTTGCCAGTGCCAGCTGCGAAGATGACGACTTTGCCTTCTTCTAGGTACTGAAGTGCTTTGGGACGGACATACGGCTCGACGACCTGTTCAATGGCAATGGCCGACATGACTCGGGCTGTAAGACCGGCCTTTTCCATGGTGTCGGCCAGAGCAAGAGAGTTCATGACAGTGGCCAACATGCCCATATAGTCGGCTGTGGCTCGGTCCATACCGACAGCCCCGCCCGCAACACCCCTGAAAATATTTCCGCCACCAATCACCACAGCGACCTGGACACCCAAACGGGTGACTTCCGCAATTTCGTCAACCATGCGGACAATGGTGGCACGATTGATACCAAATTGATCATCACCCATCAATGCCTCACCTGACAGCTTGAGCAAAATACGCTTGTGGGCTGGTTTGGCGATGGTCATAACGGGCTCCTCATAAAGACAGATTCAAGTTTAGCGTTGAATCGCCCATCTGGGCGACCCTGTTTACCCGGGATTTAACCCTGATAGCGGCAGGCTTAGCCTGCGTTTTGAGCAGCCGCAACTTGTGCAGCCACTTCGGCGGCAAAGTCGTCAACTTTCTTCTCAATGCCCTCACCCACCACGTACAAAGTGAATGCTTTGACTTGGGTGGCTTCGGCTTTGAGCATTTGCTCAACGGTTTGCTTGTCGTTTTTCACAAAAGTTTGGTTGTTCAAAGACACTTCTTTGAGGTACTTCTGAACAGATCCTTCGATCATTTTGGCAGCAATGTCGGCAGGCTTGCCGGACTCGGCGGCCTTGGCGGTGGCTACTGAACGCTCTTTCTCAATGAGGTCGGCAGGCACGTCGTTGCTGGTCAAAGCCACAGGCTTCATGGCTGCAACGTGCATGGCAACGTCTTTGGCCGCTGTTTCTTGACCTTCGTACTCGACCAACACACCAATGCGGGTACCGTGCAAATAAGTGGCGATTTGGGCGCCACCGGCAACGCGCTTGAAGCGGCGGAAGCTCATGTTCTCGCCAATCTTGCCAATGAGGCCTTTGCGAACTTCTTCCAAGGTAGGACCGAAGCCGTCTTGGCTGTAAGGCAACTCACCCAAGGCAGCCACATCGGCGGGATTGTTCAAAGCAGCCAGCTTGGCCGCCGCATTGGCCAAGGACAAGAAGCTGTCGTTTTTAGTCACGAAGTCTGTTTCGCAATTGACTTCGAGCATCGCGCCTGTGTTGCCTTCTGTGTAGGCAACGATCACACCTTCGGCGGTCACGCGGGAAGCAGCTTTGCCTGCTTTTGTACCCAATTTAACGCGCAACAATTCTTCTGCTTTGGCCATGTCGCCATCGGCTTCAGTCAAAGCTTTTTTGCACTCCATCATGGGGGCATCGGTTTTAGCACGCAGTTCAGCGACCATGCTTGCGGTAATAGCCATTTGATTTCTCCGTTTCGTCTTCGAATTAAGGTTCGAAATGATTAAAAATTGATAAAAATTGGGTGAGGCTCAAGTTAAAAAAAAGGGGCAAGAAGCCCCTTTTCTCTGAATGAGAGGGCATTAAGCAGCAGCTTCTTGCACTTCAACGAATTCGTCTTCGCCTTCAGCAGCCACCGCATTGACAACGTCTTGAACCGCATTGGCACGGCCTTCGATGATGGCGTCAGCGATGCCGCGTGCATACAAAGTAACGGCTTTAGAGGAGTCATCGTTACCTGGAATGATGTAGTCGATGCCTTCGGGTGAATGGTTGGAGTCGACCACGCCGATGAGTGGAATGCCAAGCTTCTTGGCTTCCAAAATGGCAATTTTGTGGTAGCCAACGTCAATCACAAAAATAGCATCAGGCAATGTAGCCATGTCTTGAATGCCACCGATGTCGCGCTCAAGCTTTTCAATTTCGCGCTTGAACATGAGTTGTTCTTTTTTGCTCAGTGAGTCAAGGCCGACTTCTTGTTGAGCTTTCATGTCCTTCAAGCGCTTGATGGAAGTCTTGACGGTTTTGAAGTTGGTGAGCATGCCGCCCAACCAGCGTTGGTCTACGAAAGGAACGCCAGCGCGCTGAGCTTCAGCTGCCACGGTTTCACGAGCTTGGCGCTTGGTGCCCACCATGAGAATGTTGCCGCGGTTTGCAGAGAGTTGTTTGACGAACTTCAGTGCGTCTTGGAACATCGGCAAAGATTTTTCCAAGTTGATGATGTGAATTTTGTTGCGGTGACCGAAGATGAAGGGGGACATCTTGGGGTTCCAGAAGCGGGTTTGGTGACCAAAGTGGACACCGGCTTCCAGCATTTCGCGCATGGTAACTGACATGTTGTTTCTCCGAAGGTTGGGTCTAAAATCCGGCTCACACATCGGATGTTTGTGGGGGCCCTTCTGAACTCAATAAACTCAGAAGGACTTGAATCAAACAGCCAACACCTTGAAGGAGCCGGTTTGCGATTAACTTGCAGGGAAATTCCTGCTAAGCCTGTCGAGTATAGCATCCCAAATTGAACTTTTCTCAGACTTCTTCACCCCCTTTACACACGTCTACCCTCTATCAAACCATGCGCCAAGACCTGATCGCCACCCTCCAAGCACTGACTGCAAAGCAAACCAGTCCCCAGGCCGAATGGGAAAAAAGCCAAGAATTGGCCCAAAGCTCGGCCTGTGACAAAGTCTTTTTGTCACTGGAGCCTGCCATGGTGCCTGCGTTATTGAACGAACCCAGCCTGCTCAACTCCCCTCTGAAAGGCTTGGCTTATTCAGTGAAAGATTTATTTGATGTGGCGGGTAGCCCCACTTTGGCGGGTTCCTTGGTGCTCCAAGGACAGCCATTGGCCACAGCGGATTGTCCTGCCGTGGCCCGAATGAACAACGCGGGAGGCGCCTATTTAGGCCGAACCAACATGGTCGAGTTTGCTTTTTCAGGCATCGGCAACAACCCACATTACGGTACACCGGCGGCTTGGGATGCCATTTCAGACAAGCCCGTTCAAAGCAATGGCCAAAGTCATGTGCCCGGCGGATCTTCTTCTGGCGCTGCTGTTTCGGTGGCCACAGGCGCTGCCTTTATTGGTCTAGGTTCAGATACAGGCGGTTCTATTCGCATTCCGGCGGCGCTCAACGGCATTGTGGGTTTTAAAAATACTGCCCGACTCGTACCCACTGTGGGTGCCGTGCCTTTGTCAACCACCATGGACACCGTTTGTGCCATGACACGCAGCGTTCGCGACGCCATCTTGGCACATGAAATATTGGCATCTCGCAAAGTAGCCAGAGCCAATCGCAGCCTGAACAGCTACCGCTTGGCCGTTCCCACCAGCTTGATGTTGGATGGCTTGTCTGCGGGGGTGCAACAAGCATGGGAGCGCAGCCTGAGCCAGTTGTCCAAAGCCGGGGCTCACATCGAAGAAACTCCTATGGCTCAAATCAATGAATTGGCAGGATTGCTCACAACCGGTGGCTTCAGTGCAGCAGAAAGCTTTACGTGGCACAGAAAACTCTTGGCCACTGACGAAGCACACTACGATCCTCGAGTGGCTGCGCGCATTTTGCGCGGCGCCAACATGAAGGCATTTGAATATTTGGATTTGCAAATGGGCCGGGCAGCATGGATAGCCCGCATGCAGTCTGCACTGAGTACCTACGACGCTGCCCTGTCACCGACCACACCCATTCATGGCCCTAGCTTAGACAGTGTTGCACCCGGCGCCGAAAGAGACGAGGCATTTTTTCTGGCCAATGGTTTGCTGTTGCGAAACACCAGCTTGGTGAACATGCTGGATGGTTGCGCATTGTCTCTGCCCATGCATCAAGTGGGCGAATTGCCAAGCAGCATGATGGTTTGGCAAGGCCCCATGCAAGACGATTCCGTGCTGAACATTTCCTTGCTCATTGAGTCAACTTTGAGGCCCGCTTGAAAAAACTCAACTGGCAAGAACCACTGGCATTGTTTGACATTGCGCAAACTCGACAACTTGAAAGTTTGGCGTCAGCGCGTATCCAGCATGGCCCCAGCTTGATGGATCAAGCCGGTTTAGCCGTTGCAAAGTTAGCCATGGCCATCCAACCTTTCGCGCCTTGTTATTGGATCTTTTGCGGACCCGGCAACAATGGCGGCGATGGCTTGGAAGCTGCCACCCATCTAAAGAAATGGGGCCGGCAAGTGCGGGTGGTTCTTTGGCAAACTGACTTGCAAAGACCCACTGATGCTGCCAAAGCATTGCACAAAGCTCAAGCGCTGGGCATTTCAATCCAAGCAGACTTGCCCTCAGAAGTTGGCTCACAAGATCTGTGTATCGATGCCATGTTGGGGATTGGTTTGCGCACTCCCGCTTCTACTGATTCAGAAGCACAGATGCAATCATGGATAGAAAGCATTTACAAATTTGGCGCAGACGTTCTCGCGGTCGATGTGCCATCAGGCTTGAATGCCAACACGGGGCAATTTCAAAACAATTCAAATGCCCCACACATTCAGGCGCGTCACACACTTCAACTGTTAAGCGCAAAGCCAGGCTGCTTAACGGCCCTTGGCAGAGATGCCTGCGGCGCACTGTGGCTCGACGCATTGGGCAGTGAAGACCTCCAACAAAGCACTCAGGCCATTGCTCAGTTGAATGTGGCATCGAAGCCTGTCAATCAGGCACTTCATGCGAGTCACAAAGGCACATTTGGCGATGTTGCCGTGATCGGTGGCGAAGACCTTGATGCGCGCGGCATGGGCATGAGGGGCGCTGTTGATCTTGCAGCATCCGCTGCGCTGCATGCTGGAGCGGGCCGTGTGATGGTGTGTTATTTGGGCTCAAATGCACAAACATCCCGCATGCCAGAAATCATGCAACGCAAGTTGGAGGCCCTGAACTTGAAGACAGGTGCCATTGTTTGCGGATGCGGTGGCGGCTTGGCTGTTCTAAAAATCTTGCCCAAGGTCCTGCAAGAAAGCATGCAGCTGGTGCTCGATGCTGATGCACTCAATGCCATTTCAAAAGACCTTTGGTTGCGAGATTTGTTGCGACTAAGAAGCGCCAAGCGCATGAGCACTGTGATCACGCCTCACCCCCTTGAGGCGGCACGCTTGTTAAACACAAACAGTGCCGCTGTACAAAACGATCGGCTGCAAGCAGCGCAAACCTTGGCAGACGATTTAAAGTGCACTGTGGTTCTCAAGGGCTCTGGCACGGTGATTACAAAAACAGGCCAGACGCACGTGATCAACCCCACAGGCAACGCAAGCTTGGCAACGGGCGGCACGGGCGATGTGCTTGCAGGCTTGGTGGGTGCACGCATGGCCCAAGGCATGCCTGAGTTTGAGGCTGCATGTGCTGCTGTTTATGAACACGGCCAAGTCGCAGATGCATGGAACTTGCCCACTTTGACAGCAGGCAAGCTTGCAGAACTTATCCGCGGCCCGCAAACGGCATCTTGGTCGCCATCACTGTGTGGAACATGACGTTGGCTTCCAATGGCAAGCTGGCCATGTACACCACTGAGGTACCGACCAATGCCACATCCATTAACGGTTCTGCTTTGATTTCCAAATTGGCTTGCGGCACACCTTTTGCCATCTTCATGGCCATGGGCGTAGCGGCATTGCCCACATCGATTTGGCCCACTGCAATATCGTATTGACGGCCATCAAGCGAAGCAGTTTTGGTCAGGCCCGAAACCGCATGCTTGGTGGACGTGTAGGCAATTGAAAATGGGCGCGGCGTGGTAGCAGAGATTGAACCATTGTTGATAATGCGGCCGCCCATGGGCTTCTGATCTTTCATGACGCGAAAGGCTTCGCGAATGCACAAGAACATGCCGGTGAGGTTGGTGTCGACCACACCTTTCCACATGTCCAAACTGAGTTCGGGCAAAGGAATGGCGGGGGTGCTGACACCGGCGTTATTGAACAACAAGTCCACACGGCCAAACGTTTGAACGCACTGAGCAAACAAATTGGCCACAGAGTCTTCTTGGGTCACATCGGTGGGCACTGCCAGCACTTGGTAGTTGGCATTCAGGGCTTTGGCTTCAGCCGCAACTTCTTCCAAATTGACCAAGCGCCTTCCTGCCAATACAACAGACCAGCCGTCTTTGAGCAATGCCAGTGCCGTTGCCTTGCCAATGCCAGAACCAGCGCCGGTGACGATGGCAATTTTGGATGTGTGTGTCATGAATTCTGTCTCCTGCTTGAATCTTTAAGTTGAAAAGTTAACGACGACTTTTCCGGGCCTGACTGGATTTTTTAGAACCGGCAGACTTAGAAGGCGCACCTTTGGGGCCCACCTTGCCATGCCGACTGGCAAGCTTGCCGCCTTCCATGTTTCGGTCCTTGTAAGGGCGCGATTTTGCCTTCGCCCCCTCCGCGCCAGACATCGCGCCGCGTGCACTGCCGTTGCCGTTGCCGTTTTGTTTGCCCATGCCTTTGTCGCGCATTTGCTTTGCGCTAAATTCTTCGGCAGGGTTGACCAAGCGGAAATCGATTTTGCGGCCATCCAAATCAACACGACTCACTTGTATTTGGACTCGGGTGCCAATGGCATAGCGGATACCGGTTCTCTCACCGCGCAATTCTTGACGTGCTTCGTCAAAGCGGAAATACTCGCCGCCCAACTCGGTGATGTGCACCAAGCCCTCGACATACAAAGTATCGAGGGTGACAAAAATTCCGAAGCTGGTGGCCGATGTGACCACGCCAGAATATTCCTCCCCCAAATGCTCGCGCATGTACTTGCATTTAAGCCAGGCCTCGACATCGCGACTGGCCTCATCGGCGCGGCGCTCATTGGCGCTGCAATGCAAGCCTGCGGCCTCCCACGCTTGCTGTTCGGCAGGCGACATCTTGATGCGCGGTGCATCGTCGATTTGAGCGCCTGATTTGTTTTTTTGCAAACGCTTGGCCAGCTTGGCATGCGCCTCACCCGGCAAGGGCAAGGCTGGCAACTGGTATTTCTTGTGCGCCAAAATGGCCTTGATGACACGGTGGACCAGCAAGTCGGGGTAACGCCGAATGGGGCTGGTGAAGTGCGTGTAGGCCTCATAGGCCAAGCCAAAGTGACCGCTGTTGATGGGCGTGTAAATGGCTTGCTGCATAGAGCGCAGAAGCATGGTGTGAATTTGCTGTGCGTCGGGCCGCTCTTTGGTGGCCTGTGCAATGTGCTGAAACTCACTGGGCTTGGGCTCATCACTCACGGTATAGGGCAAGCCCAGAGCCTTCAGGTAATTGCGCAGCAAATCTTTCTTCTCGGGAGTGGGCCCCTCGTGCACACGGAACAAACCAGGATGCTTGCTGGTTTGAATAAAGTCGGCACTGCAAACGTTAGCCGCCAACATAGCCTCCTCAATGAGACGGTGCGCCTCGGTGCGTACGCGCGGCACAATTTTGTCGATGCGGCCATTGTCATCGCAAATGATTTGCGTTTCAGTGGTTTCAAAATCAATGGCGCCACGCACTGAACGAGAGGCCAACAAGGCCCTGTAAACATCGTGCAAATTAAGCAAGTCATTGACGCGCGCTTTGCGCTTGATGGCTTCAGGGCCGCGCGTGTTGGCAAGAATGGCGGCCACTTCAGTGTAAGTAAACCGCGCGTGGCTGTACATCACTGCGGGATAAAACTGATAAGCGTGGATGTCGCCTTTTGCCGTAATCAGCATGTCGCATACCATGCACAAACGCTCAACTTCGGGGTTGAGCGAACACAGCCCATTCGAAAGTTTTTCCGGCAACATGGGAATCACGCGGCGCGGAAAATAGACGCTGGTGGCTCGGTCGTAAGCGTCAATGTCAATGGCACTGCCCGTTGCAACATAGTTGCTCACATCGGCAATGGCCACAAGCAAACGCCAGCCTTTGGTCTTGCCAATTTTGGCAGGCTCGCAATACACCGCATCGTCAAAGTCGCGCGCATCTTCGCCGTCAATGGTGACCAAAGGTATATCGGTTAAGTCAATTCGATCTTTGGTGTCTTGTGGTCGGACTTTGTCGGGTAACTCACGGGCCAATTCCAAACAAGCAGCTGAGAATTCGTGCGGCACGCTGTACTTGCGAACGGCAATGTCAATCTCCATACCGGGATCGTCAATTTCGCCCAGAACTTCTTTCACACGCCCAACGGGCTGACCAAACAAAGCAGGGGGTTCCGTCAGTTCAACCACCACCACTTGACCTGGCTTGCCCGTGCCTATGCCCACTTTAGGAATGAGAATGTCTTGGCCATAGCGCTTGTCTTCTGGCGCCACAATCCAAATACCGCCTTCGTTCAGCAAGCGGCCAATGATGGGGTGGGCAGGTCGCTCAGTGATTTCAACCACACGGCCTTCAGGCCTGCCTTTTCGATCTTGTCGAACGATTCGAACCTTGACGCGATCTTTGTGCAAGACAGCACGCATTTCGTTGGGTGGCAAGAAAATATCACCGTCACCATCATCCCGGATCAAGAAGCCGTGACCATCGCGATGTCCTTGCACACTGCCCTCGATTTCATCGAGCAGTCCAGAGGGTTGGCTAATTTTTTTGATATACAATCCTTTGTTGTTGTCCTGAGAGCCCAGGTGGCGGAATTGGTAGACGCACTAGTTTCAGGTACTAGCGAGTAACTTCGTGGGGGTTCGAGTCCCTTCCTGGGCACCAAGTTTAATCAAAGCTGCAAACATGGCA
>Ga0114979_10000647_pt1 | contig 22862 bp, 16 predicted proteins | sample S_140625_EF_Meta_FD_87315 | JGI IMG/M metagenome (GOLD analysis project Ga0114979, IMG submission 87315) | Freshwater microbial communities from Lake Simoncouche, Canada to study carbon cycling - S_140625_EF_MetaG | ecosystem: Environmental > Aquatic > Freshwater > Lake | place: Lake...
TTGGTGGTGTTTGTGCTGGGCTATGTATGCATAGCCATGGAGCACGCCATTAAAATTGACAAGGCCGCTACAGCGTTACTCACGGGTACGTTTTGCTGGACGCTGTATTTCATCAGTGGTGGATCGGCGCATGCGCTGAGCGAGCATGTGGCTCAAGGTGGCGAGGCAGATGTGTATGCGTTTTTGGATGGAAGGCTTATGCATCATGTGCAAGAGATATCCGGTATTCTGTTGTTTTTGATGGGCGCTATGACCATTGTGGAATTGATTGATGCGCATCAGGGTTTCAAGGTGATTACGGACCGAATTACCGCCAAGAAAAAAGTGACGTTGTTGTGGGTAATTGGTTTGATTTCATTCTTTCTCTCAGCGGCACTCGACAATTTGACCACAGCGATTGTGATGGTGTCGTTGAGTCGAAAGTTGATTGAAGACCAGAAGACTCGCTGGTTTTTTGCCGGCATCATTGTGATTGCGGCCAATGCCGGTGGCGCGTGGTCGCCGATTGGCGACGTCACTACGACGATGTTGTGGATTGGTCATCAAATCACAGCGGCCTCTATTATGACCCATGTCTTTTGGGTAAGCTTTATCAGTTTGCTTGTGCCGCTCTTTGTTCTGTCGTTTGTATTGAAAGGAGAGGTTACCCGTCCTGAAGTGAAAGAACCCATTGAGCACATGGCGCGCAAGCGCGACCAGAAGTTGGTGTTTTTTCTAGGCATTGGCGGTTTGTTGATGGTGCCTGTTTTCAAAACCATTACGCATTTGCCCCCGTTTATGGGAATGATGTTTTCGCTTGGGTTGTTGTGGATGGTGACGGAGTTGATTCATAGTAAAAAAATCATGGAGGAGCGTTCGCGCTTCAGCACACTGCAGGCCTTGCGTAAAATCGATATGCCATCGGTACTGTTTTTCTTGGGGATTCTTCTCGCGGTGGGTGTGCTGAATGAAACCGGACAGCTGCTTCAATTATCCGCGTGGTTAAAAGAATCGCTGGGCAACATTTACACGATCAACATTGCGATTGGTTTGTTATCGGCTATCATCGATAATGTGCCGTTGGTAGCAGCTTCTATGGGCATGTATGAAGTATCGCCGGCTGTTACAGGCGATGCCTGGGCCGATTTGTTTGTGCAAGACGGTGCCTTCTGGCACTTTTTGGCCTACACTGCCGGCACAGGCGGCAGTATCCTCATCATCGGCAGTGCGGCCGGTGTGGCGGTGATGGGCATCGAGCGCATCACGTTCACGTGGTACTTGCGAAATATTGCGCCGTGGGCGTTGCTGGGGTATTTGGCGGGGTGTGCGGCTTACGTTATATAAACTCACTTAGTGGCATTGTGTGTATGTGGACGCGCTGCAGCGCGTCCGTAACCTTGCTCATAATATGCTTCGAGACTTGGATCCTATGCGCAGCCGAAGGGCGGTCCCCGAGCGCAGTCGAAGGGCGGTTCCTTAGCGCAGCCGAAGGGCGGCTAGAATGAGAGCGAGGAACAGAATCAGAATGAGAGGGCTCACACCCCCTATAATCCTACAATCCTCACCCCTACAATCCTCATAAGGCTATCAACACCCCCCACTAAATAAGTTTTCATTTCGTTCGGCAAGCGTCGGCAATTCCATGGCAATTTTCGCGTTGACTACCCGGCAAGAGGTAGCAGACACATTTTATCCGCAAACAAACACATGGACATTCTCTTTTTTCTCCAGGAATCTCTTTCAGGCGCCATTCAGGATGGTGTAGGTATTACTCCACCCACTGTTGGTGCACCCGTTGGCAACTTCAGCGTAATGGATCAGCTCATGAAAGGCTGGTACATCTATGTGCCGCAGCTCATCATGAGTGTGATTGCGGTGTATGTAATCATCGAGCGCACACTCACTGTTGGCCGTGCTGATAAGGAAGAAGCCAACTTCATGGAGAAGATTAAAGAGTATGTTAGTCAGGGTAAACTCGACAGCGCGCGCAACTTGTGTGGCACCTCGCAAACCCCTGTGGCGCGTATGATCGAGAAGGGAATCAGCCGTATCGGCAAACCAATGGAAGACATCAAAAAAGCCATTGAGAATGTGGGTAAATTGGAAACAGCCAAGCTCGATCGCAACGTGGCGATTTTGGCTACTATCGCCGGTATCGCTCCGGTATTCGGCTTCTTGGGTACCGTATTCGGTGTAATTGTCATCTTCCGTGATATCGCAGAAGCGGGAAGCCTTCAGATCGGCACCGTTTCCGAAGGTTTGTACCTGAAGATGATTTCATCGGCGGTAGGTCTGATCGTATTCATGATTGCCTATGTGGGTTATAACACGCTGGTGACGCGCATCAACAAAGTGGTGAATAAGATGGAAGCGAACGCAGTGGAGTTCATGGATATTCTCGAACAACCAACGCACTAACCCATGGATTTCGGAAGAAGAAATAAAGTACATGTGGAGCCTGCGATGTCGGCGTTGTCCGACATCATATTCATGCTCCTCATCTTCTTCATCATAGCCAGTACGCTGGCGGTGAATGGAGAGCAGGTAAACTTGCCGAAGACCTCAACGGGCACGCCGACGCAGTCGACCGTGACGGTTACGATTACTTCGGATTTGCGCTATTTGGTGAACAACACAGAGGTGGCCAAAGAAGATGTGGAGCTGAAGCTTCAGGCTATTTTAAGTAACTCGGCCGACAAGAAAGTTGTGTTAAATATTGATCGCGATGTACCAACGGGTGAAACAATTGAGTTGTTCGCTGTACTGAAGCAAAATGGCTGGAATCCGTTCATTGCGACCAAGCCGAAGGAAGAGTAACACATGGCAAATCTTGCAGAAACCGATCGCAGGTGGTCCTTTACAGGCACCTTGTTGTTTCACCTCACTATCGTAGGTCTGTTGTTTCTATTGAAATGCGGCAACGGCGGTGGCGGTGGTAATGGCGGTTTAGGCTACACCGGAATGATGTCGCTCGACGCCGCGGGCATCGGTACGATGGTCGACGGACAAGGCTATGTGCCTATGCCGGAGCCTGTGATGGAAGAGCCTACACCTGAGGCCATAGAGGAGACGAACGCCATCACCGACGATTCGTCAGAAGAGGCCCCAACCATCAGCGATAAGAAGCAGTCTGAGAATAGCAAGTCAGACACACAGGTTCGCAAAGACAATACTCAACAGCAGCAGACGCAGCAGCAGGTTTCGAACAACCTCAACAACGCGTTCAACAATATCAAAGGCGGCAGTGGAAACACGACAGGCACAGGTCAACAAGGTGATCCCAACGGAAGCATTGACGGTCGCGGTGTGCTCGGTGGTGGCGGCAGCGCCGGAACGGGAGGCGGCAGTGGTGGTGGAAATGGAACAGGTGTTGGAACCGGAAACGGCGGCGGATCGGGCCCTAACTGGTCGCTCTCCGGACGTCAGATTCTGAATAACCCGAAAGTGCAAGGAAACGCTCCCGATGAAGGAACGGTTACCGTGGATATCTGGGTCGACAAAAACGGAAACGTCACCAAGGCGATCGCTAACGCTGCGAAGTCGAACACCTCTAGCGGAACCCTTTTCAAAATGGCCGAAGAAGCTGCGCGCAAGGCTAAGTTCAATAGCAGTGCAGCAGGCAACGAGCAGAAGGGGACGATTAAGATTACGTTTAAGTTGCACTAGGCGTTATCTGAAGTTGGACGCACTGCAGTGCGTCCTTACGAAATCTGTTTTTTGCTATCCTTGCACCTTGTGAACTACCCCCAAACCCTCGAGTATCTCTATTCCCAACTGCCCATGTTTCATCGCGTGGGGCCCGCGGCGTATAAGCCTGGGTTGGACAATACATGGGCGTTGTTGGAGCTGGTGGGTAATCCGCAGACGGGATTGAAAACCGTTCACATCGCGGGTACCAACGGCAAGGGCAGTACCTCGCACATGATTGCTGCTGCTTTGCAACTGGCCGGATACAAAACAGGACTTTACACATCACCTCATCTCAAGGATTTTCGTGAACGTATCCGCATCAACGGCGTGATGATGTCGGAAGATGCGGTAGTCGAATTTGTGAACCAATACCACGAAGCGTGGCAATCCATTCAGCCGTCGTTTTTTGAAATCACCGTGGCCATGTGCTTTTGGTATTTCAGGCGTGAAGGCGTTGAGATTGCTGTGATAGAAACCGGTCTTGGCGGCCGTCTCGACAGCACTAATGTGATTGACCCGGAGGTTGCAGTGATCACCAACATTGGTTACGACCACATGAACTTGCTGGGCGATACCATCGAAAAAATAGCTGAAGAAAAGGCGGGAATCATCAAGCCGAAGAAACCGGTGGTGATTGGTATCATGCGCGAAGAAGCGCGCGAAGTCATGATTCAAACCGCGCTGAGACACCAAGCGCCGATGATTGATGCCGCTCTCATTCCAAACGAACTCGTCCCTGATGGTGCATTGAAAGGACATTATCAAATCGAGAATAGAGCTACAGCTTTCATGGCGCTTCGCACACTGGCCGCGTTGGGATGGCGCGTGAGTGAAGACCACGTCGCGCAAGGATTTCAACAAGTGGTGGAACTCACCGGTTTGCTAGGGCGTTGGCAAAAGTTGAGTGATGCGCCATTAACCATTGCCGACGTAGCGCACAACGAAGATGGCATTCGCACCGTGCTTGAACAACTTCAACAAACACCCCACAAGCAACTGCACTTTGTGTTGGGTTTAGTGGGAGATAAGGATGTGACACGCGTGTTGAAATTGCTGCCTCCAACCGCTATTTATTATTTCTGCAAGGCAGATATTCCAAGGGGACTTGACGCTGCGATGCTCAAGGAACAGGCGCTGGAATTTCAGTTGATGGGTGAACCTTACGGCTCTGTCAAAAAAGCTTTTAGCGCTGCAGCTGAAGCAGCAAAAGAAGATGATTTGATTTTTATCGGCGGCTCGGTATTCACCGTTGCAGAAGTCCTCTAGCAATTTCTCTGCGCCTCTGCGGTTGAGTTTTTTACCGCAGAGCCGCAGAGAAATAACCAAGATTAAGTTGCTTGTATGTTATAAAGCACCGGTCTCGATGGCGCCGCATCATTCCGAAATGAGGCCACTTGCAAATTGAGCATGTAAATGCCATCCGCAATCGATTGATCGGCGTAAATCATTTCGGTTATTGTTGCATGCAAGCGTGGCTCTGACGGATAGTTCCAAAAGGCATGATGCGCTAGTAACTTTCCTTGATCTTCTTCGCGATCAATCGAAGGCATGTCCACCAACAAATGCTGAACGCCTTGTGCAGCGAGCCAAGCAGCCGCATCGGGATGCATGTAGGTGAAGTTGGTGTTGGAGTATGGCCGCGATTTTTTTTCGTCGGAATTGGGCAGCGTTCGGATGATAACCGCTTCGGGCACCTCACCGGGAAGCGCTTGCTGCAATTGTTCTAACGTGATGATGCTGTCGCCTGCTTGCACGATGTCGTTGGTATCGGGGCATAGGTGCGGCGTAAGGGTAATCAGCGAGGCAATCCACCAATGGCGAGTCAATGCGTTTTCGATCGATACCAATTCACGACTGATGTGTCCGAGCGTCTCGGTGTGTGTGCCATGCGCATGCGGGTTGAAGAACACATCGTTGAAGTTGACGTTTCCGCCGAGCTTCACACTGCCCGTGAAGTATTGATTGATAACCGGAGCGAAACGCATTTTACCGGCGTACCAAGCACGGGGCCCCTCGGCATGCAGCGCAATCGAAATATCGATCGGTTGCGAAATGTCGATCGTGAAAGTTTTGCCCTGATGTTGAATGTGCGCAATCATGGTTCAAGAATAAACAATTCGGAGGCGATGCGATCGGCCTGCAATAGCCCCTTGGTGGTGAGTTTGAGTGTGGTGTTTTCTTTCGACATCATGTCATCCTGCAACAGTTGTTGGAGGTAGTCGCTTTCGATTTTCCACAAATCAACGCCAAAGGTGGTGTGCATAAAATCCAGGTCAACGCCCCACATGGTGCGCAGACGCGTCATGAGGTATTCGTTGCACTTGGTGCGTTGATCGAGTTGTTCCACTTCAAAGTGTGGAGTTCCACTCAGCCAGCCTTGTGTATAGCGAGCGTTGTTGGAAACATTCCATTGACGACTATCGCTATTGAACGAATGAGCAGAAGGTCCAACGCCCACATATTTTTTACCTTTCCAATACGCGCTGTTGTGCTTCGATTCCATGCCGGGCAGGCAAAAGTTCGACACCTCATAGTGTTGGAAGCCGCTGCGGGTGAGTTCATGGACCAGTGTCAGAAAATGCCCGCTGCTTGCAGCGTCATCCACCGCATGAAGTTCTTGCTTCGCCCATTGGTGACCGAATACGGTTTTGGGTTCAATGGTGAGGCTGTAAGCGCTGATGTGCTGTACGTCTAGGTCGACCGCTTTGCGGATATTCTCGAGCCAGTTGCGATCACTCATTTCGGGGATACTGTAGATGAGGTCGATGGTGATATTGTTGAATCCACGGTCTTGTGAGCACTTTACGGCATAATCGGCTTGAGATGCGCTGTGCGCCCGGTTCATCCAGCGTAAATCCTGATCACGAAAGCTTTGTATGCCGATACTCAACCGGTTGACCGGCGAGCGCGCGAGCTCGAGTATTTTGAGATAAGTCAGATCATCCGGATTTGCCTCAAGGGTAATTTCGGCGTCTTTGCTGACGGGGTAGTATGTGTAAACGGCATCGAGTATGCGGTTGATATCGTCAGTTGGAAGCAGCGAGGGTGTTCCCCCTCCGAAATAGATGGTCTCGACGGTTTCCCCTTCCAAGTATTCCGCTCGCGCCTGGGTTTCGCGAAGGAGGGCCTTCACCATTTCATCCATCGATTTGGTTTGCGTGGAGAAATGAAAGTCGCAATAATGGCAAGCTTGTCGACAAAACGGGATATGGAAATAGATGCCGGCCATAGCGCGAAGTTACCTAGCTTCGCGTAAAAATCGAGCAGATGTTCAAAGCAACAGTCAATGGCACAGCGACATTTCAGTTGAATATGGCGGAGGGTCACGCAGAGGTCGATGGTAAAAACTATACGCTGGATGTGGTGAATACGGGGAACGCACATTCGCATTGGTTAATCGAAAACCGTTCGATGCTGGCTGAGGTGGTGGCGTCTAATCTTGAAACCAAGGAGTTTACCGTGAAGGTGAATAACAATACCTATCAGGTGCAGTTGAAAGACAAGTTCGATGAGTTGCTCGAAAGTTTGGGCATGGCATCCGCGGGAAAGAAGCGCATCACCGAGGTGAAGGCACCAATGCCCGGTTTGGTATTGAATATACTCGTCAAGGAGGGCGATACAGTGACCAAGGATACGCCATTGCTCATTTTGGAAGCCATGAAAATGGAGAATGTCATAAAAAGTGCAACAGACGCTGTAATCAAGCGCGTTTGTGCTGTCAAGGGTGTGCCTGTGGAAAAGAACACGGTGCTGATTGAATTTCAATAACCATCTGAGCACTAAAAGCGGTTGAATAACGTTGTGTATAACTGAATGTCAACGCTGATTTATATGAGCCGCTATCAGAGTGCGTTTTCTTAAATTGGCTACGTCGAAGTTTGATTGCACATGCTATCGAGAAGCATTTATTTTAGTTGGATTATCGTGCTGTTGTTGGGTCGAATTCCCGCGCACGGACAGGCCTGTGATCAGGCCCTGCAAAATTATTTGTGTGCTGACGAGCAGCAACAAGTGGATTCGCTTCTTCCGTCCATCTTTTTCAACAATTGCATGAGCGTGACCTCTACCGCTTGGTATTCTTTTCACACCAACAGTGATGACGGAGGTTCTATAGACATTGACATCGAATTTGTGGATTGCGATTACACCACCGAAGGCGACAATGATTTCATCTACGTTACGGTGTTTGAGTTGATTGATGGTTTTGAACCGTGTATCTCGTTTGACTCCTATGACTGGCCGTGTGGCAGTGATGACGAATCGTTCAGTTACTCCGTTCCTTCTGATTCATTGGAGGCGGATACCGATTACATCGTGGTGGTGGGTTCCAATCATGACCCTATTTATGGGCCTTGTTCGTTCAACATGACTATTGCCGGAAGCGCTCTCGATATCGTGGCGCGTGTAGAGCCCTTATCCGTGTCACTTGGAGAGTCGGCGGGTTTGTTTGTGGACGGCACAGAAGGGCCGGTGCAATGGACGCCCGGTCAGTACTTGGATGATCCAACAAGTATCAACCCTACGGTAATCGCTGAAGAGACAACTTCTTTTCAGGTGAGTGCTCAGGTGGGTGAGTGTGATGTCACCGATGTCGTGTCACTCACTATTGGATCACCGATTGAGATCTACAATTCGATTTCTCCTAATGGAGACGGCATCAATGATGTCTGGAATATCGGCGAAATCGAGCGTTTCCCGACGTGTCAGATAGAGGTGTTTGACCGTTGGGGGCAGAGTGTTTTTAAGTCTGTCGGTTATCAGCAGGCTTGGGACGGAACGTATAAAGGTCGCTATCTGCCGACAGCGGCATATTACTACGTCATCGAACTGAATTCATTGGAAGTAACCATACCGCCTATTTTGGGCACAATAAGCATTGTGCATTGATATGAGGGTTTACATGATCATAGGATTAATTGTGCTGAATGCAGGTCGAATCATCGGCCAGCAATTGCCGCAGTTCACCTATTTCACTTACAACTACATGCAATACAACCCGGCGGTAGTAGGAACGGCTCCTTGTTTGGATTTGAAGTTTGGCTTGCGACGTCAATGGAAGGGGTTTGAACAGGCTCCGACAACGGGTTTTGCGAATATCCATGGTAAAATCGGAAAGAAATCCGAGTTTCACTTCAATGGTCTCGGCGCCACGGTCGAAAATGATGATGCAGGTCCGTTCAATTACACCAATATCACGGTGAATTACGCCTACCATAGGAAGTTATCGAACAAATACTTTTTGGCTTCCGGCATAGGCCTGGGGTTTTCGCAGTACAGCGCTGATTATGGACAAATGACGTTTGAAAACCAGGTAGCGGAGACAGCCATTTTCGGCATTGTAAATGACTTCATTTTTCCCATGTTCAACGCCGGTATTTGGTTATACCGGCCTGACCGTTTCTATGGATTATCTGTACGCAGTTTGAACAACAAACAAATTGACGGTTTTGCGGATTCGCAGGTTCGACGTCATATCACGTTTGCCAATGGTTATGCCACGCGTGTTACGTCTGAGTTGACGTTCAAGCCGGCATATTTGATTAACTACGTTGGAAAGAGTCGGCCATCCATTGACATGCAGCTCATGTTGTCGTTCAAGGACATGGTGGATGTTGGTGTTGGCGCACGCTCGGGCCATGGATTTGCTGCACTTATAAAGTTGTCGGCCATGCGCTACGTGACCATTAGCTATGCCTACGATGTGACCATGAACAAAATCCGTTACACTGCAGGCAGCTCCCACGAGATTGTAATTGGCTTGCGTGCGTGTAAAGAAGGGAGCAAGATGTATGTCCCTTGCGCAGCCTACGATTGATATGGATATTGAAACCTTCCGCTTGTATTGTTTGGCTAAACCCGGTGTAACGGAGCATTTGCCGTTTGATGACCGAACCCTTGTTTTTAAGGTCGGGGGAAAAATGTTTGCCTTGTGTGATTTGGAAGAGTTTAATAGCGCCAATTTGAAATGTGATCCGGAACGGGCGGTTGAGCTTCGCGAGCAATATGATGCGGTAACTCCCGGCTATCACATGAATAAAACACATTGGAATACAGTGAAAGTAGATGGAGATGTCAACGGACGGATGTTGCAGGAGCTGATCGACCACAGTTATGAACTAATTGTGTCGAGTTTGCCAAAAAGGGAACGTGAAAAACTTTGCTAAAGGGGCCTGATTTCCCCTAAGATGTAGTTATAGCTTTGATTAAACAAACGTTATCATGGAAAACACGCAGAAGTACACCCGCCTCAGCGAACTAGCCGCAGAGATTGAATTCAACGTGCAATTGCTTACCGCCGGAAAATTGTCCACCGCGGAGTTGGAAACATTAACCGAGCAAACGCGCGAGTTGTTTGAGCGCCTAGTGGTGTTGCGCTACAAGGCGTATGATGAATCCGTCAACGGCGTTTCTAAAACAACGTCGATTGCAGAGGAGATTGCGCCCGTTGAGCCGGTGCGTGAAGAAGTGAAATGGGAGCCGACCAACCAGGTTTCGCTCATCGATGCCATCGAGGAAGTTACCAAGACTGAGCCTGTTGCTCCGCTGTTTACCTTTCAATCAGAGCAACGTGAAGAGGCACCAATTTCAAATACATTATTTGATTTAGCCGCATTACCGGCAACAGAAAGCGTCAATGAGATGTTGGCAAAGGCCATGGGAACGCGTGAAACGCTGGCCGAGAGTTTGGAACACAAGCCTATTAGTGATTTGAAAGAGGCCATCACGTTGAATCAGCGTTTCCAATTCTCACGTGAACTATTTAAAGGCAATAATCAAGACTACGAATTGGCGATTGATCATCTGAATCGCACCTCGCGCGAGGATGCTTTGCTACATGTTGAGTTGTTACGTTCGAAATACGGCTGGAGCTCGGATTCTGCGATAACGAGTGATTTCATGCTGTTGATTGAACGCCGTCATCAATAAGCACAGCGTGAAGCTTTATCTGGTGCCAACACCGATTGGCAATTTGGAAGACATCACCCTGCGTGCTTTGCGCATTCTCAAGGAGTGTGATTTTATACTGGCCGAAGATACCCGCGAGTCGCGGAAACTCTTGGCGCATTTCAGTATTGATAAGCCCGTTTATTCCTATCACCAGAACAACGAGCACACCATCGTCAAGGGCCTTGTTGAAAAAATCCGCACACAAGAAAGCGTTGCTTTAGTGACCGATGCGGGTACGCCGGCGATTAGTGACCCGGGTTTTTTATTGGTGCGGGAATGCATACGGGAAGGAATTGAGGTAGAATGTTTGCCGGGAGCAACGGCCTTTGTGCCTGCGCTTGTCGTGAGTGGTTTGCCCTGCGAGCAATTTGAGTACATCGGATTTCTACCGCATAAAAAGGGCAGAGAGACGCGCTTCAAGGCGATTGCTGCCAGTTCGATTACGACCGTCATGTATGAGAGTCCGCACCGGTTGATGAAAACATTGGAGCAGCTGCAGTCGTTTTGCGGACCGGAACGCGCCATATCGGTGAGCCGCGAAATCAGTAAGAAATTCGAAGAAACCGTGCGGGGCACAACTATGGAGGTGCTTGAACATTTTCGCGCTCATGAGCCACGCGGTGAGTTTGTGGTGGTGGTGTCGGGGGTGGAATAGTTACCCGAAAATCCGGCTGAACAAATCACCCACTTTCTCCACAGGAATTACCTTGATTTTTTTCGAAAAACCATCCAATCCTTTATTGTATTTCGAGACATAGATTTCTTCGAAACCAAGCTTGGTAGCTTCTGCTATACGTGAATCAATGCGGGTTACAGGACGAATTTCACCACTCAATCCGACTTCACCCGCAAAGCATGTGAGCTTGGGAATGGCTATCTCTGCATTACTCGAAAGAATGGCGGTAATGACGGCAAGGTCCATGGCGGGATCTTCCAAGCGCATACCGCCCGCTATGTTGAGGAATACGTCTTTCATCGCCAAACGGAAGCCACACTTCTTTTCGAGCACTGCGAGCAGCATGTTGAGTCGACGTACATCAAAACCCGTTGTGCTGCGTTGCGGTGTGCCGTAAACAGCAGTACTTACGAGTGCCTGAATTTCCACCAGCAGTGGTCGTGCGCCTTCGAGTGTTGCGGCAATGGCGGCTCCTGTCAGGTCGTCGGTTTGTGAGTGAATGAGGATCTCGGAAGGATTAGCAACTTCGCGCAAGCCCGCGCCTTGCATTTCATAAATGCCGAGTTCATTCGTGCTCCCGAAACGGTTTTTGGTGGTCCGCATCAGGCGGTAGATGTGATGACGATCGCCTTCGAATTGCAGCACGGTATCCACCATGTGTTCGAGCACCTTGGGTCCGGCTAGTGTGCCTTCTTTGGTGATGTGACCAATCAGAAATACGACGGTATTCGTTTCCTTCGAAAACTTCATCATGCGGGACGCGCACTCACGCACCTGCGAAACACTGCCTGGTGAGCTCTCGATATTTTGTGAAGCGAGTGTTTGAATCGAATCGATGATGAGCACGTCGGGCTTGATTTCTTCAGCATGAAGCAGAATGTTCTCCAGCGATGTTTCCATCAGGACGAGGCAGCGTGGGTTTTCCAATCCGAGGCGTTCTGCACGCATGCGGATTTGCTCTTCACTTTCTTCTCCGCTCACATAAAGCACGGAAAGATTAAGTTGTTTGAGCGCCAGCTGCAGCATCAGGGTGCTTTTCCCAATACCGGGTTCACCACCGAAGAGAATCAAGCTGCCGGGCACGAGGCCTCCACCCAATACGCGATTGAGCTCTTGGTCTACAATCGGATAGCGGGGCAGCTGTGCGGACTGTAAATCATGAATAGGACGAGGTTTGGACAGCTTCTGTGAGGTACGAATGCCTGCAGCGCCTGACTCTTGTTTTTGAATAATCTCTTCAACGAAGGAATTCCATTCACCGCAATTAGGGCATTTTCCCACCCATTTGGGCGATTGTGTGCCGCAGTGCTGGCAGAAATAGGCTGTTTTTACCTTACTCATGGATGGCGAAAGTAGAAAAGAAAAAGGCCATGCATGAGCATGGCCTAATTTATAACTGAGAGGAATATTATCGCATAATCTGAACCGCGCCTTTGTATTCGGTGCGAATACCATAGGGCAGTTTCAGGATATACCAATACGTGCCATCAGAAAGATCTTGTGCGCGCCAATCGTTGCGGTAGTTGGTGTTTTCATAAATGATATTACCCCAGCGATCAAACACAGTCAGCTCAGCACCGGAGTATTTTTCCAAACCGTCAATTTTGAAAGAGTCATTACCCTGACCTCCGTTGGGAGTGAAGACGTTGGGAATGCGTACCTCACAAGCGTTGGATTGAATTTGCCAGGTAGCAGAAGCTGATCCACAACCGTTGCTGATGGTAGCTGATAGCTCGACGATGTCACCAAGGCAACTTTGTGGAACGTTGTCGGCGCAGTATGAAAGGGCTGCGCTTGTTGTATTGATGACTTGTCCGGGACAGTTGGTGGTCCAGCTGACACTTGGATTTTCAGCTGAGGAAATCACTTCGAGTTCCTTACACTCGTTCGGGCAAAGTGCGAGTACTTCTGGACTTCCTGATGCCGTGGTTGGAGCCGAAGAGAGGTCGACATTCACGCAGCCTTGTGCCGCAGAGTTGCAGTTGAAGTTATCGGTTACTGTGTAGCAGTATTGTCCGTCTTCCGTTGCGATAACGGTTGCGTTTGAAGAGTTCACTGGGCCTGTCCAAGACGCAGAATAGTCGCTATCTGAAAATCCTGCAGGAGCGGAGAATTCCACGGCCAGTGATACAGCGTCGTCGTTGCATTCCAACAAACTTGTCGGCAGGTCTTCGGGGTTATCGATGGATGCTGCAGCGACACCTGTTACAACTGCTGTCGCGGGATTGGATTCATCGCAATCATTGGATACAGTAACGGTGTATGTGCCCGGTGCTGTTACGGTAAGCGTAGAACCCGTGTTGTTGCCCGGATTCCAGTCGTATTGCAACGCGGGGTTATCTTGTGCGGAAGGAACCGGGTCAAGTGTTGCACTGCCTGTGTTACACAACGGAACATCCTGGAGCGAAGGTTCTGGCACATCAGGCTGGTACGACACATTGAACGAGTCGCTGAAAGTACCACACGCGTTGGTTACGTTTGCGCTGATGGTGGTGTTGGTGTAATCTGTGTAGGGGCCGATTTGTGCGGTGAGCAAATCTCCGGCAGGAGTAACACCGGGGCCGGACCATGAAATCGTTGCGTTGCCCGAAGGATCGTTCACGATGGCGGTTTGTGCACCGGTTTCATCATTACACAAAGACAGATTCAACCCCGGAGAGAGTGTAATGCTTGGCGCTTGTGTGTATTCAATGTCATAGCAATAGTCGAACGGACAGCTTGCATTGCTGAAGCACAATTCGTACACACCGTATTGTGTGGGCGTCCATACGGTGGTCATTTGCGTATTGTTGGTGAATGTCCATCCACCTGGGCCATCGACGCTCCATGTGCCGATAAGTTCTGTCGGGATACAGGTAGAAGCGCCTGACCAAACAGTTCCGGTAGTGAGTGGTGCGGGGATAATGGTAGGGCTCGACTGACCGCAGTTGATAACCCAAAGGGAATTTCCTGCGAAGTTGTTTCCGTTGGCGAAATATTCGATGGACACGCTATCCCCAACGCCAATTAATATGTCGTCGAAAAGCGTGAGCGGTGCGAACGAGGTAAGGAAATATTCCTCAACAGGACCACCATCTGCCGGATATACATAGATGTTGATGAAGGAACCTTGCCATCCGTTTTGATTGGTGCTGAGGGCGTAAATAATCAGGTTGTCTTCGGGCGGTACGGAATATCCGCAGAAGTCCAATGGGTCGAAGCCAGTGCAGCGAATGCCGTTATTATCGTCATTGGTGAGACAAGGAGTAGCCGGAGATGTGTTCACGACTTTGATGTTGAAGCCCTGACAGCCGGCAGAGTCGGTTACCAGAATCTGGTAGTTACCGTTGATGTTTCCGGTTACTTGAGTACAGGCTTCATCTAGTGGAGCGCCGGTAACGAACTCCCCATCCAGACCGGGATAAACCTGCCATTCGTAGCTGGCGTAATCGCCAAGTACACAAATGACGGTATCAATGCCAGGACAGATTTGAATAGGCTCGTTGCCGCCTTCCAGCTGTGGAATGAAGTAAGGAGTCACATCGATATCAACGGTGGCAACTGCGGAGCAGAATCCAAAGTAACCGACGACGGTTACCTCTCCCGGTTGTGAAACTTCAGCCGTAATTCCGGTTTCACCATTGCTCCATTGATAGGAGTCGAAGCCACCGGTCGCAGTCAACTCAGTGACTTGTCCGGCACAGATATTCAACACACCACTGATTTCGATGGGAGGCGGAACGATGTCTTCCACTAAAAACGTGTAGGTAACCGTTGTTGTTTCCGCCGGGATACCGTTATCGGTTGCGGTAATCGTTACCGTGTTTGTTCCGATGTTATCGAGACTTCCCACAAACGAAGCGTTATTGAGCACCGCCGCGTTGCCTGAAGTTGAAGTAGCGCTGAATCCGGTGCTGCTTTGTGTCCAGGTAATGCTGGTTGATTGATTGGATTCGGGGCTTGTGAAGGCGAGGTTGAAATTGAATTCTTCCCCAACACACATGGTAATGGTGTCGCATGCTTCACCAATAACTACAGGTGGTTGGTTGGGTACGAAGTTGTCGACAGAGGTGTTGAATTCAATGACGCGACCGTCGAGCCAGTCAACGCCATCTTGGTTGTTGGTTTGAACGCCGTAAGGGCCATCCCATGCCGAAGAATTGCACAGGTTGAATCGTCCAAATGCATAGTGTTGCGTTCCGCTCGAGCGGTCGGCACCCACGATAGCAAAATTGTTGTTGGCCTGACATCCTCCTGTTGCACCACTGATTTGGCTGTTGACGAATTGCATGTCGAGGTAAACGAACTGCACGTTGTTTCCACCACCAATGACATCGCTGCCATCGGGCGTGATGATCATCTGGAATGAGTTGGTTTTATCCCCGAAGTTAGGCCAGTAACCCACGTCGATGTAATTGATGTAGAGTGCCTGCGGCGTGAGCAAGTAATACAATTCACCGCTAGCGGCGAAGTCGAAATCTGTCCAGAATCCTGCGAGGTGGTTGTATTGTTGATTGGTCTCTGTGCCCAGTGGATCCGGGAATGCCGATGGTGTAAAGTCGATGTATCCTTGGTTACCCAGTGCAATCGTTCCTTTGGTGGTAATGACGATCTGATTGTAGTTCGTTCCAAAGAAATTAAAGTTCCAACCCAGGTTGATCGGTGCGCTGAAGTTGTCGGTACTGTTGCCCGGGCTACCCGGCCATTGGATGGGGTTGGGGTGCTCGTAATCGCTCGTTGGTTCAATCCAGTTACAGTTGGATTCACCGGCAGTTTGGCTTGTGCGCAATTGTTTGCGAGACGCTTGATATTCTGCTTTCCACGTTGTTTTTAATTCAGCAACGCGGTTAGCATCGAAGCGAGGATCTTTTTGGAATCGCACCCAATCTTGCTTCGACATTTTTTGCAAGAACGGCTTACTGTAAAGCTCCTCCTCGGTCATTTTCGGTGAGTAGCGTGCGTTGAGTGGCGCCTGGTAGTAGTACTCCTGGGCCGAGGCCAGATGAGTTAAAAGGCAAATGATGACAGCTACAAGGAAATTCTTCTTCATGCGTATGATATCGTTAAGGGCTACTTTCTGTTTTGGTTTAAACGGGTTCTGGCAAATATACTTCGATGTTTATCGTCGAAGGTACACTGTGCCGCTCTTTTCAACGGGTTGTTGTCGAAGGTCTTTTGCGTTGATTTTATAGATGTAGTTCCCGTCGGGAAGTGGATTTCCCTGCAGGTCATCGCCTCCCCATGCGCTGTTACCCATGCCACTGAAGACAAGCGTTCCGGCGGTATTGAAGATGCGAACAGCATCAATGGTTACATAACGGGATAGCGACGCAACATCGAAGGTGTCATTTTTACCGTCGGCATTCGGGGTAAAGATTGTTGGTACTTCAAGTGTTGCGATGGGAATAGCCGCTACGGACTGCTGAAACACTTCCGTTGCCCCGTCTAACTCTATGGTAAGGTTTACGGTATACTCACCCGGTTCACCATAATGGTGCGATGGACTGAGTTCGGCGGATGTTTCACCATCCCCAAACGCCCAGGAGTAGCTCATTGCGCTTGTATGCTGCGGGATGAAGAAAAAGGTAAGCCCTGATTGATCTGTTGCAATAACACTGAATCGTGCGTCTGCTTTGGTTGGCGATTCAGAAGTAATCGTTGTGGAAACAGGCTGGATGTCGCTGTTGATTGGCTCCACATTGTGCACGGTCGCTGTGGGCTGTATTGTTGGTGAATCGGTTATAACGGCGGCGTCAGTCGAGGGATTATCGGAAGTAAATGGAATAGCTGTTTTATCGTCTTGATTAGACGTGACTGGCTGCAGTGTTGGGTGTTTCGAAATCGAATCAATGACCGGTTGATTTTCGATTATCGGTGGTAATGTGATATCATTGGTGGTGGTTTCGAAAGGTGCTGTCGGTTGTTGTTCACCAACTTCGGCTTGCTCTTCGCGCAGCAAAAGAGCGGTCGCGGTCAGGATAGCTCCCGAGACCACAATGGCCGCGACCTTGGCCAAGCTGAACTTACCGGCACCGGATTTTGCTTGCGGCAATTGCGAAGCGACGTTTTGCCACAGTGCATCGGGCACCGAGCTTTCGTACTCGTTAAGTTTTTTGCGCAGTTGTTCGCGCAGTGTATCATCCGTGTTATTCAAGGTGGTGTGTAGTGTTGGGTTCCAACTTGTTTTTTAACCAGTGTTTCGCTTTCAAATATTGTGTTTTGGATGTGTTTTCCGACACACCCAAGGCATCTGCAATTTCCTTGTGGGAGTAACCTTCAATGGCAAACAGGTTGAATACAGTTCTATAACCCGTTGGCATCGCTTGTATCAGGTTTATCAAGGTTTCCTCTCCTAGCCTGCTAATGGCGTCGGCATCGGGGTGTTTCAAGTCATGCTTGCCTTCAATGGCCATCCAGTTAGCTTGATTCGCTCTACTCTTAACGAGATTGAGCGACGTATTCACCACGATTCTCCGAATCCAAGCGCCAAGCGGCCCTTGTTGTCGCCATTGATCCAAGTGACCAAATACCTTGATAAAACTCTCTTGCAGCGCATCTTGAGCATCTTCCTCGCGGTCAAAGTATCGTCTGCATACCGAATACATTTTACCTGAGTACGATTTCCACAAAGCTTGCTGTGCTGAGCGGTCCCCCTTCATGCATCTGATCGCTAATTCTTGGTCGGTCATAGGGCACAGCGAAAGAGGTGATGCATTTCCGAGGTTAAAAGTTGCCCGTCGGAGAAAAAAAACAGGGTTGGCGATGTTTATCGAACGATAAACACATTCCCTGAGTAGGTTTCGACCTTGCCGGTTTCGAGCGATTCGACCTGTACTTTCCAGAGGTAGTAACCATCCGGTATGTAGTAGGTGTTACCGTCGTATCCTCCGGTCCAGGCCTTGCCGACTTCTTCCGTATAGAATACGGTGTCGCCCCAGCGATTATAAACCCAGAAGCGATAGGAACCATCTAGCTCACCGTTGACAACGGGTAAGAAAACGTCGTTCAATCCATCGCCATCAGGAGAGAAGGTGTTGGGTATAAATACCTGAAGAACGTTTTCTACGAAAATCTCCTGACATAATGTATCGAGGCAGCCGTATTCGTTGCCTGCCGTCAAGCACACCACGTAAGGCTCGGTTGTTTCGATATCCGGAAATGTCCAGAATGGATTCGGGTTTGAGCTTTCGCCGGCGCTGTAAAAATCCCAGTAAATGCTGTCCGCACCGGCAGTCAGGTTTTGGAATCGGACCTCTCTATTGAGTACATCAACAGGTTGTGGCGACCAGGTGAAATCAACTTCAGGATACCCACGAATAATGATTGGGCTATTCAGTGTGTCGGTAGCTTCGCAACCAAATTCGGAGGTCATGGTAAACGTCGGGAAGAATTGGCCCGCAGCTGTGTAGACTACGTTTGTATCGCCGCAATATTCCACGAATGAACCATTTCCTAAATTCCATACACACGAGGTTACATCGCTATAAGTGGGGTCTAGCAGCGAATAGCTAAAGCGAATGGTGTCAGGATAGCAATTGCCCGGCTCATCAGCATCCATGATGGGCTCCGGAGTATCGTTTACATTCACCCAAAGTGTGTCGACCAGCAAGCTGGTTTCGCAACCACCATCGAGCATGCGAATTTCAAACGCTTCGATTTGATTCACGACAAAGCAACGTTGCACAGTATCGGCCACAATGAATGGCGCGCCGCTGCCAAGTGTATACCATTCCACGGTGAGGTCGCCCGTTCCGCCGCTGGCGTATGCTGTGAGCTCTTCACAGTTATACTGACAGGTGACCAGTGTATCAATGCCATTTTGAACGAGCAATGAAGGAGGCGACGATAAACTTCCAACGGCCGAAATAGTATCGGACGAACAGCCAATGGCGTCGGTACTGTAGAGATAGATGACCGTATCTTGGGTGAGAGCGATATCGATACTTAAGCCGCTGGATAGTGGACATGAGGTAATTTCAGGACATCCAAACCAGTTCGTAGTGAAATTCCCCACGCCTCCTGATGGTTGCGCGGTGAAGGTGATTTCTTCGTTTAAGCATCCCAACTGTGCCGGCGGATCAACATTTAGGAATATTTCCGGCGAATCGGCTTCAATTGAGAAGGATGTGTCTTTGGAGCAAACTTGTCCGTTCGACAACTGAACGTTCATGGTTACGTCGTATGTACCAATGGATAGATTTTCAAATAGGAATGGCGACTGAGTGAGAACATCGATATTGAATCCGTTTTGGCTGAGGATGTAGAGCGTTGCTTCTGGATTGTAGCCCAAAACAGAACCATCGGTATCGGCATAACAGAACGGGTAAACTTGATCGGTATTGATCATGACCACTTCTTCGTCTCGGACGGTGATGGTGAAATCAGCAGTGGCTTCGCAGCCCTCTCCATCCACGATCAAAAGCTCGTGCTGTTCCGGGTCATCGAAGCAGATTGGAACAGATAGGTCGTTGCCATCGATGGTGGTTGTTACCGGGCCAAAATTTCCTTGTGGATCGAATTCAATGTCACCGGCGTCGATACACTCACCGGCACACATTTGATCGGGATAAATCAGATTGATGATCTCTAGCTCAGGTCCTACGAAGATGGAAATATCATTTACTGTCGAACACACTACGGTTCCGAAGTCTTCGGAGGTGGTCAGCGTGAATACTTCGTCGGCATCTGGATCTACATCAATGATGGCAACGTCGTCCGCACTCAGTATCGAAGGTGAAGTACTCCAGGCATAGGTATAGGTCGCTTGTCCGACAGCAGTAATGGTTGCAACATTGTTTGGCGCATCGAAGCACAGCAGGTTGTCGCTCGCTGTGATGTTGACGAATGGCACAGGATGAATTGTAATGACAACCTCATCGGTGTCTTCGCAAAATCCATCGGAAACAGTTAGTGTATAGGTGTAAGGGCTATTGAGAATATTGCTAAATGTGAGCGTGGGTTGCGCATCATCATTCTGACCTCCGGGAATAGGTGAAGAACCTGTCCAGCTGTAGGTAATGCCTAGCTGTGCCGGAGTGCCGATGGAAAGGGCTAGTCCGGCGCATTGGGCAACGTCAGCACCCGCGTCTGCTGTGGGCACGGGAAGTTCAACTGCTTGAAAGACATCGTTGAGCGCAACAACACAGCCGTGTACGTCTTCAATGCTTACCAACGTGTAATCACCTGCTTCGGCGATGGTGATTTCGTTATTGGCAATAACGGGCGGACTCAATGGATCCGGCCCTTGCAAGTCGATAACAAACGGCCCATCTCCAGAAGTGAGGAATTCAGCTGTGATTGCAGGTTCATTCGGGCAGTAGCTTTCTGTCGCAACAACCCAAGCAGCATTGGCAGTAGGATAAACATCAATGGATGCTTCAGCGGCAGGGGTTGATGTACAACCGAAATTGTCGGTTATCTGAAGAATCTGATACAACCCTTCATCATCATTGCAGTATTGATCAGTGGCCAACAAGCCGTTTTCGGTCTCATTGGCTGCAACGCCGGGAACATTGACAACGAGTGTAAATGGCTCCGTTCCCGCAGTAAAGTCGAGGTCGAAGCAGTGTTGAGTTCCACCACAAATTGTAGCATCTGCACTCATGGTAACTGCGGGTGCAGGGTGGATGGTGACAGTTTCAGTTCCGGACACCGTACCGGGGCAGTTGTTGGCGGAATTGGTGAGTGAGACCAGTGTGAAAGTACCGCTCTGTCCAACGCTCAGTGCGTATGGATTCGCCAGATTTACTGTTACTGGTGGCTGGTTCGTGCCATTGATGCTGTAGACAAACGTCCAAGGGGCATCACCGGTGAAGTCGACATCCAGGTTTACAGTTTGGCCCGAGCAGGCATCGGTGACTCCGGGAGCAGAGAGGGCTGCTGTGCCGGCTGAATACCACGTTACGGGTTGTTGAGTTGAAGAGAAGCGCGTGTTGACGTGTGTCTCGTCGACGCAGCTAGCGGCATCGCTGTTGCCGGCTACGCAAGAAATGTAATAGGTGGTTCCGCTTACGACCGTATTCGGCCCGGAGGCAGCACCGAAACTGAGCGGATTGCCTGCATCCCCAAAAATAGCATTGCCGCAGGAGCGTGCTATTTCACTTCCCAGAATATCATTCGGGACAGTGTGCAACACAAACATCACGGCATCATTCCCGTCGAGGTTGAACTGATCCGTTGCAGGTTGAGTAGCGGTTGCTTGTCCCGGCGTTGTTGTCGAACACAAAACAATCGGAGTGTTTGACATTTCACCCGCAGCGGTGGTTACCGGACAGGTATATCCGGGGTCTACTTCCGTTAGCTGATTACAGTTGTAGGTATCACGGAAAATCCACGTTCCTCCAGTGCCACCGGAGGGCAAGGAGGCTGTTGTAAAGACAGATCCAACAAAGGTACCCGCCCCGCTACCGGCAACTGTAGTGTAAGGAGTAACACCGCTGCCAAGAGTATATTCAATCGTGTAATTCTCTGCAATGGCATCGCAGACGGTATTAACTGATGTGAGCGTGATAGCGCTGCGCAGATTAATATCGATGTCCAAGTTGACATTCGAGGAACACGCCGGTGCTGCAGACAAATAGATTTTTTGAAGGGTCAGGGTGAAGTCTGTAGTGGGTATGAAGGTGGCGTCTTGGTAGGTTGTTGACTGATTATTTTCCTGACCGAAGCCCAATCCTTGGTCATCAGCAAACACGTAGGTCACGCTGTTTGCAGAAGCGGCAGGCACATTCGCCGTGTTGACTTCGATGGTGATAGCAGTACCTTCACAGACATCTACTTCACCGGTGCCGGTTGGCGCCGGAGCAATGGTATTGATGGTGTAGTCCACCAGTTGAGGTATCGGATTGATCACGACATCGATGCACTCTCCGATGACGGCATTGCTGCAGTTGGCGTCGGTAACTTGAGTGATACAGTAGTTTCCAGCTACAGTTTGAGTCATGATGTATGGGCTGCTATTTATGCCCGAGATAACAGGTTGCGCAACCCCGTCGCGTGTGTAGCTAAACGACCAAGGGGCTGTTCCGGTCAGTGTAACTTGGATTACGGCTGATAGGCCCGAACATGCCGATACCGGCCCTGCTGGGATTGTAGCGGTAGGTTTCGCCACTACATCAACAGCGACCGTAACTGCGTTTTGCGCGTCGGTGCTGGGACACAGCGGGGCGGCGAGGTAGCTGACTGATTCAACATCATAGGTATAAGTGCCTGCAACGCTTGGGTTCGGCACATCAATGACACCACCATCGGCAACCGTTATGGCGGGTTGGTTGACGTTATTGATCGAGTAGACCACACTGTAGCTGTTGTTGTCGCTATGGTCCAACACTAGTTCCAATGGGGTATCAACACACTGTTCAATCGGCCCTGTAAGAGCTGTGCCGGCTGAGGTTGCGCTTAGTGAGGTTGTAACGACAGGCCGGTTGTTGATTGAACCCGGCACAGGCACAGTGCCAAACTCGGAATTACAATCGTTTGCGTCACGTATGAGTTGAATCTCGAAGTCAGTTGTGGATGTTGTAACTGGAGTCGGTATCGTTACGGGAAACACAAATGGGCTCGCAACATCGTTGAAATTGGGATTGGTAAA
>Ga0114979_10000648_pt1 | contig 22853 bp, 25 predicted proteins | sample S_140625_EF_Meta_FD_87315 | JGI IMG/M metagenome (GOLD analysis project Ga0114979, IMG submission 87315) | Freshwater microbial communities from Lake Simoncouche, Canada to study carbon cycling - S_140625_EF_MetaG | ecosystem: Environmental > Aquatic > Freshwater > Lake | place: Lake...
TCCGGCGCCGGCCCCTGCTGGGTACGCCCAGCCTCCGGCGCCGGCCCCTGCTGGGTACGCCCAGCCTCCGGCGCCGGCCCCTGCTGGGTACGCCCAGCCTCCGGCGCCGGCCCCTGCTGTGGCGTGGCAGTTTGCTCGGCCAGGGCCGCAAAACGCTTCCAATTCGGAAGACCTTATTCCGTTTTAGTTTAATTTAATGCGTGTTTTGGCGGCTCGCAACCGCCACCCTTGTTATGGAAATTTACTTCAATTCAATTTCGCTTGGAAAAAAAATTCAGATTTCCGAGGTCAAATTACTTTCACAGGACAAAGTAGATACACTGCATACTGAATTACTTGCTGTAATTTGCGGGTTGCAAGAATTTCTTACAAGTGAAACGCCAGATGTTATTGGCGATGTAATGCGTGATCATATCATAAATAAGCAACGTGCAAAAACAAAACTTCGCACTGCAATTGTTTTTAGGGAAAAACTTGCCCTGCTTTTAAGCCCAACAAAAGTTGAGCGCAGTAATGCAAAGCAGCAGAATTATTTTAATTCGTTGTTGCAAGGGCAATTCCTAAAAGCACTTGAATCGGAAGGTTTTGACGAGTCAGACCGAAATAGTATTTTGGCGGAATGCTTTAAAAATGCCTCCGACAAATACAACCTGTGGATTACCGAATCCGGCCATGAACGTTTTTTTGATCCCTTGAAAAATGCTTGAACCAACTGCAAAATGAACATGCCCACAAGAAAGGAGATTGACGACTGGCACGAGGAATGCGCAGTCGATGCCTGCAGACCGGAGAGCAGCATTGGCTTCTGGCCGTTTGAAGTAAGTTGCGACAATTTGGCTGAAATTGTTGTAGCTGCCTTGTCCCGCTGGGGCGGCCTTGCCACCTCACTAACGCCGGAGCCCGCCACAGCGGGCCAGGATGCCGCCGAAGAGGCCCCAACCGGCCAGGAGCCATTACCGCAACGGCTGGCTTCACCCGTGTGCAGTGGGGTGGTCGTGGTTGAATCCCGTCGCCGCCGTTTTGTTAGTGTTAGTCGTACAATGACTTCAGCTAGCACTATTCAATCAATCGACGCAATTTGCGAAGAGGGTCGTGCGTGGTGGCTTACTATTGGGTCGTACAATGACCATGAAGACTGGAGCGAACTGCGGCCATTGCCGAGTATAGAGGTAGCTGAGCGGCCCACCGCCGAGCTATCACCAGCGGCGGAGGTGATCAACAACCTAGTTCAGCGGATGGGGGATGGCTCGCTGACGGCAAAGGAAGCGCCTGAGGAGTTCCTGAACCGCTACTATTCGAGCCCACCCCCCGCCGACCGCCTGGCCTTGGCGGTGTGCCGTGCCAGGCAACCCCTTGGCGGCATGGAATGCCGCGTGATCTGCCAGCCGTGCCGCCGCGATTCCGCCGCCGTCACCCACGAGCTGGCCACCATCTTGCGGGAGCGCTACGGCTTCAGCACCACGGCTGATTGGCTGGATGGCGTAACCCACCCCAGCAGCAAAACCAATGGTTGACTTTTATTTCAATTCCGGAGCCGGAAGAATTGGTCCCTTTTGGTGGGTTAATGCAAACACACAAAAAGTAAAAGTAACTAACTGGCTCTGGACTGGCTCCGTTCATTATGTATGGCGCCCCGGTTGTTCCGGCTGGGGTTTTTCAGGTAATTTCTATTGGAGGATTATCTCTTAACAGTCAGTTTTAAAATGTGCCATTACACGCATTTATCATTCCGTGTCTTGAAACTTAACAAAAATTACTTTTAAACCTGCTACAGTAAAACCGTCGTCACCCCAAACAATGAAACTTTCAGATCAAATTTCAGAATACATTAATGAAGGTGAAGAAATTGGCGAACTGCTTTTCCAAAGAGTCTTTCTTGCTGGTGTTCGATACGGATGCACCAATCCTGAAACCATGGATGAACCGGACAGCCTAAATTCCGATATTGAAAAATCCATTGACTTGATCAAATTGATTCAGGGTAATTCACGACTTTGGAATCTTTCCGACCTTGATATTATCACGGAAACACTTGAATCCCTTCGGCCCCCAATCCTAAATGACGAATTGGAAGCCGCGTATCGCAGCATTTAATTTTTGCAAATCCATAAACTCTGGAGGCTAAATCTTCAAAGTTTTTTGTATTTTTGTTGAATCCCTTGACTGCAGATGATTAGAATTGACAACCTGTCCAGCGTCCGCCCTGTAATGAACAAAAAAGAAAAATATGTATTTGATGTTTTAACTTCTGGACTGTCAGGGGCTGAGCTGGCCAGGAAATATGGCAAAACAAGAGCAGCAATTAGTCTGGTTAAACTAGGAAAAAGTCACGTCAATACACTACCGGAATTGCCTAGGCCGCGTTCATGTAAAAAATGTATTCATTGGCTGCGGGAATCGTGTGGATATGGATTTCCCGAAGCAATTGACGAAAATTTTGCCACATACTGCAATGTATATCAATAGTGCTGCAAAATGGTCATTTGGTGTTCATCCGTCAGTCTATGGTATTGATACTTTTTTTCTTCCATGGTTTTTTACTGGTTTTGTGGTTTACTGGGGGAATCCGTGCTCTAATTCCGAGTCGGCCCTTAAACTGGCGGAACAGATGATGACAATTTTTCGCAATGGCAACACTTAGATTTCACTCCGGCAGGATGATGCTTTTGGAGCGCTTTGACGGATGGGCTGTAAGAATAAAATGCAATGATGAAATAACTATTGTCGAACTTGATTCAAAATCACTAAATGATGCAATACTTGAAGCGGAGCAAATTTATAGTGATGCAAGAACAATTTTAAGCGGAACGGCAAATTGTTTTCAGTGTGTTTTTTGGTTGCCCGAATCTGGCGAATGTTTTATGGAGTTTCCCGAGGGCAGGAAGACTGGAGGGCGCTATGCTAGTAAATGCCCAGTTTTCAAGCATGACAAAAATAACAAAAAATGCTGATGGCACAGCCATTGAGCATGTTCAAAGTCAAAACAGAGAAATTGAATACCTAAGCTATTCCGCAGATAAAACACGCAGCAGGTATAGTTCTGACCTATGGCAGGCTGAAATGTATTGCAAGCAATTTATGGCGCCAGTCGTGCGCGATGTAGCCTAGTTTTTTCATACCAATCGGCAATTTCTGGTGCCCAATTCTGGAGGTGAGGCCACATCAATTCACAAAGCTGCCTGATCTCCAGCTGGGCATCTAATTTTGCTCGTAAATCCAGGAAATGTAAAAACGCCCGCAAGTTGAAACTCACTACAAAGTGCTGGCGATAATCAAAGGGAAGCATTCCTCTAGCGTGTTCCTCCGCAGCGCCATCACGAATCATCACTTCATACCTTTTGGCCGACTCCAAGCAATACAGCAAATCGTCTGACCTTTTCTGTTCAGTATATGTATATTTTCCACCCTTCCTGTCAAGATACTCACCAACCGGCCTAAGGTAAAACACCGTTTCAATGTCAATTTCCTTTTTCGCTGCTTTTAGGATTCGTTCTCCCGTGTAGCGCATCGACTGCACATCAAAGCTCACGCCCACCCGGTGGGTGCGGGCCTGTTGCATCACCGAATGGGGGAACCAGCCGACGTTTAGCGTGATCTGGGGGTGCTCCAAGGGTCCGTAGTGGCCCCGTTCGCCAGACAGCAGTCGTTTAACACAAACCGCGCCGGCCCGGTTTTCATCCGGCCAGTTGGCCCGATCGTCCACCACAAAATCTTCGCTGTAATCCTGGTGCATTGCAGCATAAATACAGCGCTGTGGATTTGGCGTCGCCGCAATACGTTCAACACGAAACAGTTGATCCATGATCAAGCGACCTCCCAGGACTGATTAACGGTTCGATGGTTGTTGTAGTGACCAATTTCACTGTATTTTAGTACAGGTGTTCCGCAAAGCATGTGAAAAACCATCTGACCGATTTTTAGGCCAGGGTAGATCGCAACTGCGTGATGTTGGCGGATATTTTTCAGCTCAAGGGTGAGCTTACTACCGCTCCACAGTGGATCGCAAAATCCGGCTAGAAGGTGTTGAAGCCCTTCTCTTGCCCTGGAGGATTTCAAAACAAATTGACCGGCAATGTCTGCAGGCATGTTAAAAATTGGCTCAGCGTCGGCTAACACAAATTGACCAGGCTTAAGCATGTATGGTGACTCTTTTGAATACATGACAAATGGTTCAATTTGCATGTGTGGATGCTCTTTTGATTCAGTCATTAGCCCCGTGCCAAGCCTGAGATCATAAGAAGCTGGGTTAAGCAATTCTTTGTCAAATGGATCAATCATTTTGTACTGTTCGCACAAATGCTGAATCTCAAAATCTGGAAGAATCATTCACGATTGCTCAACCAGTAAATTTTAAGACTGCTTGGGATTTTTTGGCGTAACAAATTGTGACAGCCATTCTTTTGCGTGATCCTCTGAATATGTCATTATCGATTCACCGCACCAGGATGCCATATAAACAAAACTGCCACCTGAAGTTGTAAATCTCCACAATCCAGGTTGAATTTTTTTTGATTCAATCACTAGCTAAATGTCCAACCCCACGCCGATGCGGGACCATCGCTTTTTGGTGTAATTCTTGGGTTAAAATTTCTAAACGAATAGATCATATTTTTTCCAGAATCGCCACCCGTTTTAATCCATTCTCCGGCAATAAGGTCGATTTCACCATAGGGGTCCATCACTTTCCAGGCGTCTTGTGTTACACCGTAAATTGCAACATAATGCCCGCCACCGCTGGGGGAGTTTACATGGCCCTTGTGTAACGCACCAACAGCAACAGGACGCCCGCCCTTAATTTCAGCGAGAATTTCACCTGTTGTCATATTTTTTCTAAATGTTGCAGTTACACTAAGCTCTGCCAATGCTTTTTTATGTGATTCTTGGTCTGTCGTATCACCATATTTATCAACAATTTTTTGGTAATCGAGATCATCATTGATTCCCTTAATTTTTAGAAATTTTAAGCACATTGCAATTGACGAAGTTTGGCACCTTCGCCAGCCATCCGGGCCGTTATCTAGCTGAGAGAAATAAGGAAAATTTGGCAGTTCAACCGAGCCAGCCTCTCCAACTTTTACGCCTGGGGATTTCTGGCCACGCAATGGAACTGCTTTTTGTGCCCGAACAAAATGCGCCTCACGATCAGCAAGTCCATTTGCAGGGTCACGACCATTAACGCGTCTTGATATTTCACGGCATGATGCACCAGAATCGCACACTGCATTCATTCCGTTGCGCCACCACCAGAAACCAGCCGAGGTAAGGGGGTAAACTTGTGATACATATTTGCAGCCACCCATAATTTTGGGATCTTTTTTATACGCGGCAAACGCCGCATAATTTGCCCTGCCAGTAAGCTGAATTGCCCCAGCACCTTTAAAGTGTGGCCCATCGCCTGGCTGGGTATTTCCAAGATCCTTGCGACCTTCGTAGGCCGAACCATCTGCAAGTTCTTCAACCCATTTTAGTCCGGCGGATTCGTGGCCAACTTGGGCCAGAAAATGCTGAATGCGAATTGCCGAAATAATCGAAAATTCAACTAGACAGCTGTTTAGGTCGTCGAGTTGCTGTTTTGTAATCTGCCTCAAAAAGACCGCTTCAACCTGGGCCATCGTGATCAATGGCTCAAGTGCTGGCGGGGCAGCGGTTGCCGAGCCAGCTTTCCACAAATCGCGCAGATCCCCGCCATCCCGGAGGGCGGGGGGGTCTAATTCGGCAACACGATCGAGCACCGCTTGCAGGAATGCCCGGTGGTGGGGATTTCCTTTGTCAAAAAATGTGACGTAATCCCCAGTGGTAGGCATCAGCGGCGATTGAAATTTTTAAGAATAATCTGAATGCCGTGAAGCATTCCATTGGCCTTGGATGGGGAAAGACGAATAAATTCGTCAAGTCCAGCGGTAAGCATGGCAGCGATTACCGCATAAATCAAATCGTAGTTCGGTTCCATGAAGAAAGCAAGATTTGCCTCAGTTTATCACGGCTGACGTCGCAGTGCCTCAAGGGCACTAACGCGTTGTTCAACAGATGAAAATTTATCGAAAAACTTGTCACGATACTTTTTGCTTTCTTCCCGATCTTCTTTCATTTCTTCCCTGATTTTTGTAAGTTCAGCACCTATATTACTTATTCCAGAGCTTAGAACGGCAATGACTTCACGGGTCTCACTGTCCTCTCGCCGCCTTAATTCTCGCTGATCCGCCTTGCGGTTTGACGACGACGACCAGGCTCCGATCACGCCGCCAAGCGCCGCAGAGACTAGATTTGCAGCCCAGTCGCCCACGATTGCCGCGCAATCGCCTCACTCTAGTTCAATGGCGCCGCAGGGTGGAGGCAATGGCAGCGGATCAGGAAAACCGCTAAGAATTGCAGTTGCTCTTTTAAAATACCAGTTGTCTGTTTTGCCAGATTTTGCCATTGCAGTCTGAATCTTGCGCCAATTTTCAAGTTCGTTTCTGTTCACTGGTAACATTTTCATTGCAGTCTAATTTTAGCAAAAAAAATTCCGGCTGACACAGCAGCCGGAACCCAATCCCACGATTTGAGCTTGGTAAAACAATTGAAGGCAGGGCGGGACTTGAACCACGCTGCGCCATGGCGCAGGCCCTACCTGCCAAAATAATACCACAAAACCAAACCGCTAATCGGGTATAAAGGCAAGCGTTGTAACGCCCGAAGTTGCGTCTACTGCCCCAGGACTACTAACAATAACTTTTGCAACAATATAATCGCCATAACCGTTGTTGCCCAAAAGATATTGCGCAAACGGGTAAACGCCTGTAAGTGTCATTGTTGCTGTTTGTGTACCGGAAATAACCGTATTCAGTGTTCCAGTAACATTATTAGTCGTGTATGTCCAGTATGTATCGTACTTGCTGTTAGTAACTTTTGACGTGGCTGCCAGGGTTGAGGCTGAGGTTTTTCCGGTTATCGCAACTGTTGACAAAGTACCATTTACTGCGTTGAGCCATGTTTCACCATTGTCAAGGCTTAATTGCCATTGGTATGACAGCGCTGACCCGGTGGAGCTATGTGCAATTACCTCAAATACTATTTTATCTCCAATTTCAGTTGCTGGAACTGGATTGTATGGAGGTTCGTACCCAGTCCATGTTCCAATGTTTGCGCCTTCGGTATATGCCCATGAAAGTTCCCCAGGAAAGAATGAATCTTGTATCCATAACGGGGCCTGTTCATCGAACCAAGTCACCCAATCGGTCCATGCGGCATCCTCCGCCGCCTCCCATGCCGCATAAATACCGGGATCGCCACTCGGATCGGCTGGATTGCTGTAAAGGTCATACCATGTATCGTAAGTTGAATCTATTCCATAAATATCTAGGTTAAACGCAGTGATATTACTATAAAACAAAAATGGATTAGACAGTGGAATATATCCGTTCATGTAAGTGGATTGATAATACCCTGGATACGAAGATCCAAGACTGCCATCAGTTGTTCTAATCCTTTCAACCGGCTGCCTTGTAAATGTGATAACATTTGGATCAAGACCTGGACAGTTTTTAGGCTCCCAGAGTTCGGCAATTAAATCAACTTTTACGCTGTGATAATCACCGGATCTTGAGTTTATGGACGGTTCCTGCTTGAATTTCCATTCGAGTGACCCGGCATATCTAATTCTATTTAAGAGCGAAGTATTGTCAATGCCACCAATTATATTTACTGGTAGATCAATAGGAAAAAACCCAGATAAACTATCGTAATAACATTGAAGTATTTGAGATGTTTGTGCGCTACTTAGGTATTCAAAATTTAATGATAATTGAGCATCGGTTCCAACAGTGCTCCACGATTTAAGAAAATACGCCGATTCGTCAACTGACGATTCGGTATATGGATACACCGAAGCGGTATAATCACGAACTTTTTCTGGGCAAATTTGTGGAAAAGCGACACCCATGTCACACCTGAACAAAACGTTTGGGATTAAATGGTTTTAGCTCGACCCTTACGGTGCTCCTGCCATTCCGTATGGAAGTTGTTACTTTTGGCGGAGTCAAAAATTTCCATTGACAATTGTAGCCATTCAGTTGCATTATCGCGGTCAAATTCCCAGTTGTGCCGCTGAGGACCTGGCTAGGCAGCCTGATGGAGCCCTTTCGCCCCTTGCATAAATCATAGGCCGCAATAATTGATTCCGTTTCGGTATCGGTCAGCTCACGAAATTCAAGGCTCATTTTTCCTCCACCAGGTGCTGAAGAAAGCAACCTTCTAACCGTCCTGCCGGATTGAGTTTTGGATACTTTTTGTGCGTACGATAGTGGAACAAATTCCCTTCCGTTATTGCTTGGGATTAGCGCTGGAAAATCAATAATAAAATCAGTCTGTAATCTTGTTACTGGAAGTTGTGCTGAAAACAGCAATGGCGAAACGACGGCTCTGCCGCTTTTGATGCCAAGATCGGCGGACGAAAGAAAACTTAAAACCGTTAATGCTGTTACAATAAATGTACTGTTTCTGTAACACGCTATTGTTGAATATGTTACTGAAACTGTAATCGAATTAACTACAGCGGTAAATACTGTCATGGCTCATAAATTACGCCATTGGTTCCGTTAAAGTCAAATACAAATGTATCACCAGTTGTCATTGAAATTGCCGATCCGTAATCAAAGTAAAACATTAGTGCGTCTGTGGTTGACGTAAAATTATAGAATGCAGCATATCGCCATGTTGCAATTGCAGCACTTGCAGTTAGCGTGTAATCAGTAACAAGCCATTTGTAGACACCGGCCGTCTGGGTTGAAGATATGGTTGTTACCGCAAAACCTCCAGTCGCGTAGCCACCGCCAGCGGTAATTTGTGTAATGTTTCCCGCAACTGTATTTGAAAGCGATGGCGCTGTATTTGTCAGTAAAACCTTTATACTGTCGGTTGCTAAATTATGAATACCATTCCACCTGTCAGCCTTGAAGCAGTAAAAAGCAACTGGTGTTACGTTTGCCACTGATCAGTCCACCGATTTTACTATTCTACCTCAACAGTTGTCCCCAGTGCCTTGAATAATCCAGTTTGGATCCGTGATATATGTTGTCCAGTTTTTTCCAATCATTGAAATTCCAGATTCATCGACCGGATGGTTTATTGCGCTAATTTCAATTTCACCATCCTCGTTAATATCAATCTTTTCAATTCTGTAAACCCTTACTTGGCTTCCGGCTGTTTTTTTAACAAATGTAATTCCAGTTGGTGAGGCGGTTCCGCTCCCTGAAACTGTCAGGGTCGTATCGTAAACATCTGCCTCTGACCCATCCCAGGCGGTTACATCATGGGTTCCGGCTGTCAGTAAATCAGTTCTTGTCGCAACCAATGTTCCATCCGCCAGGACGACACCTGTTGCAAATTCGTCAAAATAAGTAAAGTCCATTGCGACTTTTATGTATTTTCCCGCTGCCAATTCAGCATCTATGCCTTCCGCTGTCGTTGTAAATTTAATACTATGAGTAATTAGTTTTCTCATGCGAATCATAAAACATGCAATATCTACAGCATGTTCAAAGTTTGTACAATACTCGGAAACGTCAACGTTTTCCGTTTTCAGCGATTTACCTAAATTAGACGCCTCCCTGACAGTAACTGTTTGATTTTCAGGAAAAAACCCAGAACTGTAATAATCCGATGTTGGCCTTTCCCGCCTCCACATCACGGAAACTTCAATCTCCTCCCTTCCTTCCTGCTCTATAAACGAAAGACTAAAAGTGTTTTCAACAATGTTTCCGCCATTGAATAATCCAGAAATTGGTAGCGCACCGCTTTCGGGGAAAACAATTGCTGGCTCTAGTGCCCATTTGCCGCCGCGCCTAACAATATCAAGCAACATTGTTGCGGCAGTATCAACCGACCATTCATCAAGGTTCACTGCCTCTGGAGTGCCAGCATCGTAAAAATAGCGGCGATCGTGACACCAGTTTGCCGCTGTAATATAAGATTCAATATCAATATAGGCGTCTGTAATTATATCGCCCAGTCCAAATTGCTCGGAAGTTTGGCAGGCTCTGAATATGTCCGGCCAAACATCACTAGGCCCCATGGTGTCACCATTTCGCAATCTTCGCACCTCAGTACCACCATCAACAGAAGCGCTAAGCTGGGAAATTTGAGATAAATCGCGGGAGCCCATTATGTTCAACCCGACCGTTGCAAGATTTGAGTAATTGGCCGTAGTTGGATTACATGAAATTATGTTGATATAGGCAATTTCAGCCTCAGGCCCAGCCGATGCTGTTGATTGAATCTCCGAGTAGGCAAACGCTTCCGCCACCCTGCCCCAGTCATCTGTCATCGATTGATCATCCGTAAACCCCAGTCCAACATCTTGCGCGGGGTCAAGTGTTGGCAGGGAAAACACGGAGCGATCCCGCGAAACTATTTCACCCTGCCAGTAGACGTAAAATGTCGCGCCTCCGGCAGTAAAACCCCAATTGTTGACTGTTGAAATTTTTGAATCAATAACAATAAATGGTGCATTTATTCCATCGTAATCATTTCTGATTTCCCATGACGAAACCGGCTCAAATTTTAATTCCCATCGCTTTGAGAGCGATGCTTCAAAGCGCAAATAGCTGTAAGTCGGCTCACCGGAAGACCCCCTAAAGGCAAACGTCATCGGCATCGCCGCATAACTTCCGCTTCCGTGCCTGTAGTAAATTTTGTAAAAAAAGTATCGCGTTTCCGATAGTCCGCTAATTGTGCCAGAGTTAAACTGTTGAACGCTTACTTTTTTGTCCGCATCGTAGATATTATTTTTATGCTTGTAGCCGGCTTCTTTGTTGATTTTCAGCAATGTTGGGCAATCTCTGAAATTGCAAAATCCGTTAATTTTTAGGCCAACAGAATACTTAAATCCAATTTCAAAGATTTTAGCTGGACGCTGAAGCATTACATTTGCAATTGCAATTCTAAAAATTTGCGCAAAATTACTTGCCGTTTTGAACTTCGGTGCGCTGATCGTGGCAACATCTTCACTAGGGCTGAACTGTGTTGGCAATAATGTTTGCCCACTCCATGAAGGGTTAATGTCAAGCGCTGTTGAAGTAGTAAATTTTCCAGCTCTAACAGTTCTAAATGTATACGTCATTCCAGAACCAGTGCCGGACGGAAACGTATCGGCCTCACTTGAAAAAACTTGATTCGATGGAATGCGATTAACAAGTACAGCCAAGGCTGATCCAACTCGATAAATTTCGCCCACGACAAGGCTGTCGTCGATCGATCTTTGGATTGAGCTGACCGCAGAGGCAATATCGGAACAATCCGCGATACCATCAGCCTCGCTTTCTTTATTGTCGGTATTTGTAGAGTTCATTTTAAATTGCGTGTAAATATCACTGCTCGGACTTAACGTGTATTCAAATGTTTGCCCAACATAGGAATCAACAGTCCCAGCGGCGCTTGTAACAATTCCAGAGCGGCAACTAAAAGAGTATTTATATTTCCAAAATTCAGCCAATCGCTGGGCATCGTCATCAATTGCATACCTTACGGATTGACCGTTGCTAAGTGATACGGTGCGAATTGAAATCGTTGGATTCAGCCTAGGATTTACGCGATATGCAAAATTATTTGGAATATGAGAATAAAGGCCAAAACTTGTCGAAGTTGATGGCTTGTATGTGTAACAAAAATCTCGCGTCCACTGATAATTTTGGCCGCGAACGGCATAAACATCTGGCCCGCCAAATCCCTGCGAATTTACAGGATCATTGGAGCCGGATCGCCCGGCAATGCGATCACTGGTTTGTATTCTTCCCCCGTCCGGGGAGAAGTAAATTGTCATCCTTGAACTTGATTGAGTTACTGCATCAGTTGACGTTCCGTAGGAAGATAAACTGTTATCCCCAATTGCAAATCCATTTGGGTCCAGCGATGAAATTGTTCCCTCACCAACCATGAAAATTCCCCTGAAGACCTGCCCCCCATTCAATGACAGCATTTGGCTCCACAGCAGGGGCAGGTTCACTCTCAGCCCCCCATAGGATCCCGCTGGCCGAGGGGGAACCGACTGCGCTGGCAGATCGCGGCGATGGGCAAAAACAAGCGGCACGGTGGCGCCCAGCGTGGCCGGCTGTTGAACCGAATCGAACCCAAACTGGGGCGCAAATCGCTGGGCGCCACTGAAGCTGGCCCCGGTGACAGTTCTAGCCCTGAGGCCACCATTTCCGCTGCCTGGTGCCTGAGGTTTCCAGATCAGCGCAGACAGGGCCTGCAGGCCAACAGAAATAAGTGTACTAACAATTGTGAACGTAAGTGGATCAAGTCCTGCTTGTGGCATTGCAGGGTTTATTTTTACCTGCGATTTAACCTCTATCAGGAAACTTCTGTATTTATCGCAAGCAACATCGAGCGTATCTTCCGGCCAGAGCAAGCCCGCTTGATAGATTTGAGCTGGCAAAAGTCTTGGCTTTCTCATTACTGATTAATCAGGAAAAATGATGAACGGTTGAAACAGCGGATTGGAATTTCGCTAACGCCACGACCATGAACCGGAACAAGCACTTTTCCAGTTGGAAGGACTGTTCCAATTCCAATGCCATGCGGCCACGATTCTATCAAAACAAGTGACATTTTTGTTGGTGTTACAATTTTTGTAACATTGGCAAGAAAAGTACAAAGCAGTAAATCCCAGTGACTGTTTTTTGCGGCAAAAATCATGCCATCAATCGCGGGGAATTTCAACGACTCAGATTCGTGCAGTATTTTTGCCATTACCAGGCAGCAAGCCGCTTTTTTTTGCCTTGGATCTGCGCCCGTCTGGTGCGGCAGTCCTATCCAGTCATCCCAAATCATCACTGCATCGAGATTTGGCCGGTCGAAGGGACACTACCAACCAAATCTGTCGTCAAAACTCTTTTTGGCACCCTTCCCCGAATTGCGTTTGTCGGACTTGATAAATTGATTACTACCTTTCCAAGATCCGGTTGCCCGCCACCGTTACAGGCCCATAACTCTGTTGAGTAAACAGCACACTCTGTAAAGTTTCCGCCAATTTCAATCGAGATTTCAACGGTTGTAACTTCTACAAGCCAATTTTGCAATATGGCCTCGGTTGCCAGTGAGACGCTTAAGTCATTGGCTGGAAATAAAAGCGTTCCCTCAACACCATCACCGTTTCGAGTTGATGATGAACCGTTAAATCCGAATGGTGCGTATTGATAATTGATTTCATAAAGCGTTCTCGTTTCTCCAGGGAAAAATGGCTGATACATTCTTGATTGAATGTAGTCCCCATTTTTGTCAAGAAATTTAATGTAATAAGTTGTTGCAACAGAAGTTGACATTAGCCCATCCCCAGTGATTTTCTGGTTTTAGTGGAACTTCGCATTCCACGGTAAGTCATCATCATACCCTGTTCCCCGGCTTGCTTGACAATGTGTGGAATCTGGTCAACCCTGACGTATTCAACATTGTTGATTACTTCGGATTGAACGTTTGCCGTAATTGTGTGATTTCCGCCCACGGGTGCTCTTTCCGCCTGACTTCCGTAATACGCTGCCGAAACAATTCGATTATTGGGAATAATTGTTCCCCTGGAATCCGGTACAAATATCTCTGGGCCATTCTCCCCGACAATAGACGGACGATTCATTGAAATTGTTCCGCCATTTGCAAATGCTGGAAGAGTGGCAACATTTACAAGCGGCGCCATTCCAAGGGTTTTCGTGAAATCCGCCGCAACACTTGACCCTACTACGGGAAGCTGTAGACCACCACCAGCGCCGCCACCGAGAGCACCAAGAATTGAGGTGATGCCCTTGATAGCAAGTAATTTCATTTGACTTGCAATAATCTCAGCTGCCATATCAAGAAATGTTTGACTAACACGCTTGAATAGTTCGCTAAGTGCTTGCTGTGTCGACTGAGTGCCGCTGATAACAGAGCTAAACGCTTGCCCAAACGAATCTCCGATGGAGGTGGCAATTCTTTCCACCTTTTGCATGTCTTCATATTTTTTCTTTAGCATGTCAACCCGTCTCGCCTGCTCTAAAATTGCATCCGCATCTGCACGGCTAATTTTTACGCCAAGTGCAGTAATTTTATTTTCTGCTTTTTTAACCTCATTGTATTTTTCCAGCGAGTCGGTAAGCTCAGTAATTTTGGATTGATAGTCCGAAAGGTTTTTGTATTGCTCTGACAGCATTGATGGCCCAACCGCCTCGGAAACCCTAAGCAAGTTTTGATTTTTTCTTGCGTCAATCCCTGGAATTAATTCCGAAAGTTTGCCGACGTATTGATCTCGGCTTGCCTTGTTGGCTGGATCCGTGAGCTTAAGCCCCTTCCATGCTTCAATTTCTAGGCTTATCCGTGTTTTAAGTATGTCAAGTTTTTTATTTTCTAGCGACACCTGCTTTTCTGTCTCAATAATTATTTCCGCCTGTGCGCCGCTTACGCCTTCGGTGATAAGTCTCAAGTATTGCTTTTCGTAGTCAGTTTTTTCTCGCGTAGACTTAACAGAACTGTCTATTTCGCTTGTGTATTCCTTTTGCCTGTCGATCAATTCGCCAATTACGTCGTTTTGCTCTTGCAATGAACGAAGCTGCATATTGGTAGCGTCAATCGGCGTAAGGGATTGGTTAAGGGCTCCGTATTTTTTAATTTGACCCTGAACCGATGACTGCGTTGATGCTGTAATTTTGTCAAAAGAAGGCGAAGGAATGGGCTTTTGCGGCTGATACCGAGGCGTCGGATAGTAAGCGGCAGGAGTAAATCCACCTTGCGGCATTTGGCCGTTAAATGGAATGTTTTTCATAACGCTAGGATCTAAATGTAAGTACCTATTTCCGTATCCCGCAAGCGATGGCGCGAAGTATCCACCCTTGCCCCTGGTATCAAGCTGTGCCTGTCCTATCGGAAATGGGAGCTTTGTTCCAACAGGTATTGCAATGTCAACGGGATTATCCACAGCCCTTCTAGAGTGAATACGTTGCTCCTGCAAGAGTTTTTCTTCCAACTTCACCTTGTCTGTCATGTTTTTAACATCGACACCTGTATTGCCAAGCTGAATATAGGCAACGTTCATTTTGCGCAGTGCTTCAATAATTAATACTGCTTCTTTAATTACATTTGCAGCAGACGGCCCCCTGAGGTCTAAATGCGCCTGACCATTTCCTGTATTCCCACTAAACGCCGTATAACCGCCGACGCCAACAGCGCCAGAAGTTCCCCCATATGCAGAAATTCTTTCGTTGTAAAACTTTTGCAGTTCACTAAAACTTTTGCTGGGCTGACCGTGATAACTTTTTCCGGTTGCGAGTGTTGGGAATGATGCCCAAGTGGGAGCCATTTTATTGATTGTATCGGGAGTAAGCGGAGCATTTGAATTGATGCCCAGTCTTTTGACCTGCTCCAGAAATGCGGCGTCCTGATTTTTGGGCGAAAAATCAGTTAATCCAAGCGCCCTTGCAATTGGATCCCAAGTTGTGGAAAGAAACTGATAACGCCCTGCAGCGTCTGACCCATGCCTCCCGCTTTTAATTAATTGCCGTGGATGAGTTGTGTAATTGTTAAATGTTCCACCACCAAACATTGTTTGGTATCCTTTCGGGCTATAGGTGCCCTCAGCAAAAGCCACAGTGTCCATAAGCGCCCTTTGATGTGCGGTCGCTGAGCCCATTGCAGCACCCTGTGCTGTCGCCCCAGCGCCGCCGCCAGACATCGCCGCGCCAATGGTGTTGCCAGCCTCGATTAGGCGATTTGCGGCGGCGGTGGCAGCCTCCATAAGGAGTTGACCGAACCGTTCCCCAGCCTGTTCAATAATTTTTCCTGTCGTGCGTGCATATTCCTCTTGAATTTTTGCCCCGCCCTTGTCATATGCCTCTTTAATTTTTCCAATTGATTCTTGAACTTTTACCCTAAAGTCTTCAAATTTACGCTGACGCTCAATTCGCTTATCAAGTGCCTTGTCTTCTGCCGTAATTTTAAAATTCGTGTATTTATCAAAAATTTCATTTAACTGGCGTTCGACTTCAACTGGTGCAGTTGATTGCCCTCTGGATCGCAACTGGATTTCACGCTCTGTTAAGACCGAATCGCGTTGCTGCCTAGCAATTGCAAGCCTGGTATCACGAATTTCGCGTTCAGTTGAACGCCGCTCATCGTCAATTTCTCGTTCATATTGCTTAACTTCTTTTGCCGTATTTTTACGAAGTTCAACCATGTCTTCGATGGTTTTTTTCTCTAGCTCTTTCCGATCCTGAGCTGATTTTTTATATGCTTCGTCTAGGTCTTTATTGGTTTTAACTTTAAGCTCAAAAATATCATTTTGTAGCTTTTGCTGAGCTTCAAGTTCTTTTTCCGCCGCTTTCATCGCAGCCTTGTCAGGGCTGTTTGCTGGGCCACTAAAGTCAGTCAATCCGCCGCCTTTGAAATCAATTTTTGCCGATTTCATTGCGTTGGCCCAAGCAAGGCGATTTTTTAGCAAATCTGTTCTGTATCGAGACATAAAGCCACCGCGATCTAGCTCAGCCTGGGCGCTTTTTCCGGTTTCAATTGCAACTTTTCTATTGGCTTCAAACGTTTCTTTACCTGAATTGGCATAAACGCCAGCAGGACCAATTTTTAAGCGTTTCTTTAACTGCTCCGATTCTGATTGTTCTTTTCCGGCAAGCATTACATTTGATACCGCAAAATCAATAGCGGCAAAAGCAACAAACGCTTTGAGCATTGGCATTAGCTTGCCAAGTGTTCCGGCCAAAATCCCGGCATTTGCGCTGGTGATGATCATTGCCCTACCAAAACCGCTCATTCCGGCAGTCGCTGGAACAAGTGTAAGCCTTGCGATTGCAAGACTTACACCAACAATTGCTTTTGAAAGAATTGGGATTGCGAAATTTAAACTACCAACTACAGCTGCAAACTTAAGCAGGCTTCCAATTGCGCCAGCATTGTCAACAATAAACTTAATACCAGTTCCAATACCTTTCAGCAGTACAATTAAAGATGGTCCCGACTCCTTAATTATATTAATAAGTTTTTCTTGGATTTGAGCGCCAATTGGGATAAGTTCCGCTCCAAGCAAACGCTTAAACTCTGTTACTTGAACCTGTAACCTTGCGCCTGCGTCCTCTTGGCTGCCGGCAATTTTCATTGCCGTTGCTTCAAATTCGGGGCCAAGTGATTTAACAAAACTCATTAAATCATTTAGGCCAATTTTTCCTTGTGACAGACCTTTCATCATTTCAGGTCCGCTCATGCCTATTGATTTTGCAAACATCGTAAAAGTACCTGGCAAGCGCTCGCCAAGTTGATTTATTTCCTCCATCGACACTTTGCCCTTGCTGAAGATTTGGCTCATTGCCAATAGTGATGGTGCAATTTCTTCGGCACCGCCACCCGTAGCCTTAATAGCCGCAGTTACGTTTCTAAATACCAGTTGAGCATCGTAAACATTTCCACCAGCACCTTTGATAGCGGCTGATAATTTTGTCATCGCTTGAATTGAATCAAGCGAAGGCACGTTGAAATCTCTAGTCACTCCACTGGCTGCGGATAATGCCGCCTGATAGTCGGATTGACTTCCGGCAACATTCTTCAACGCAATTTCTAGTTTTGTAATTTGCGCGGCGTAATCCGTAGCTTCGGCTGTTGCGGTTCGCATCATCTGCAAATACGTTCCAGCCGAACTTCCTATGAATGCACCTGTCGCAAAACTAGCGGCACCGCCAACCGCACCGCCAATTCCAGCACCAATCAAACCGCCAGCCGCACCCTCGGGACCACCGAAAATACCAGCCGCAGCAATTGCGCCAAGACCTTGACCGTAGTAACCAGCCTTTCCGGCAAGTGATGATGTATTGCGACGATCAAGTTCTTTGCTTGCATTATTGATTGTCTTTCGCTGAGCCCTGTCGATTTTTTGATATAGTGGATCGAGCGGGCTTAGTGCATCGCGTAATTTTGTCGCTTCCTCGCGCTGTCTAATCAGCTCATTGGTTGTCAGTTTTGACGCATTACGCAGCGACACCAATCGTGCATCAAGTTGTTGCACCGCCTGGACCTGGGGCATAGCCTCCATGGCAAGCGGTGGCACGGCTGGGCTCATGGCGCCAGCGCCGGCAATTTTTCTGCCCAGTACCGCTTCTTGGCGAATCGACCAATCAGCCAGTTTACCCAGTCCATATTCCCTTGCACCGCCAGACATGGCCAAACCTGTCCCCGGTGCCGTGGTTTGCCCAGCCATTGGTAGGGCGGGTCGAGACGTGAAAACACGGGCCAAGGGTTCAAGCATTTGCGCAAATGCTTGTTTTTGAGCGTTTGCATATGATTGACGATCTGCGACACCTCCGGCCCCGCCGAGCAATGCCGGCCCTTCGGATCTCAGGGCAACCTGTGGCATGGGACGCTGCCGCCCTGCTGGGCCGATCACCGCTTCGCCAAGACGGGTCGGCGCCGCAGGCTGTTGAGCCCTAAATTTATCTCCTTCGTACTTCGCCCTTGCTTCTTTTTTCTTTATCAGTCTTTCCGCCCTTTCCTCCAGTCTTACTTGCCGCTCCATTTCTTCACTTGTGCCAGTTACAGCACGTTTTAACTCTTTTTCGGCTTGCACCAGTTCCTGTTTTAAGCGTAATTCTTTGTCGGTTCTTTCGTTTCTTAGTCTGTAGTATTCCTCTTCAACCGCTCGCCCAGTGGGAGACATTTTGAAGCCCCCCGCCTTTGCTTTTTTGTCCATGTCAATAATGTTGCGTCGCATTGCATCCAGCGACGAATCTCCAATCTCAAGATTGTTGAGTTGTGATTTTAGGTCCGCAACCCTGGCCTGTCTTTCGCTAATTGTGTCGATTGGCCGCCTGCCCTTGCCTGTGGTACTGCCTGCCATCATTCCTGAAGTATCAACACCCCACTGTTCCTGCAATGGTTTTGAAATAAATTGTTTGTTTTCAGCAATTGCAGCTGCGGTTCTACCTGCAGCGCTCATTTCCCTGTTGAATTTATTCTCGGATTCAACAATTTCAGCCAAAGATTGAGCATATTCTTTACTTGTTACTTTCATTCCATTCATTGCTATTCTGCGTTCCCGCATTTGCTCAGCAAATGTATCTGGAACCCTTGAATCCATTGCGTCACGCAACATTGCCTGCCGCCTTGTTTGTTCAGCCGTGGCGGCAGACAACTGCCCCAGCTCGCCACGGAGGCGGGCCAGTGCATCGGTCATCAAATTCTGAATAGAGCTGCCAACCCTGGTTTGGGCTGACAGTGACTCAATTGATGAAATATGGCCGCGTAATGACTGCTCGGACTGCCTAGATGCGGAGGCGTTTCTAATTAACGCTTTTGCTTGTGCTTCAACTTCCGCAGTCGCACCCGCCGCGACTTGCTTGAGATTTTTTATGTCAGCGACAAGTAGGGTATGTGTCTCGCTACAGTGTTGCGCGTTAGCCGCCAGCCCCTCAAGGGCTGAGATCATTCCCTTTATAGATTGATCGGTCTGACCGATCGCAGCACCTGCTTCAAGAATTTGTGTGCGAACAGAATCGACCGCATGATCAGTCAGCGACGCCGCCTTGATCAGGTCACGGAAAGACCCCTTGAGACGATTAAATGCCTCATCGCCAATCAAACGAGCAATAATGTCAATTCGTTTGATTTGCGGTGCCATTTAACCGTCCTTTGTTTTGTTTAATTCCGGTAGTGCCGCCAGCTCCATGACCTGAAGGCTTTCAAAGGCTTCGGCACGATCCCCTACAGAGTATAGGTCAAAAAACTGGAACACTACTTCATACTTTAATCCATGATAAATTACTCCGCCCATTCCGGCGGAAATGTTCCACTGTGTCTGCAATCTTACAAATAAATTAAATACCTCCCAGTTTTCGTCTAAAACTTCAAAATTTTTGTCTGCAATAATTTCTTCGTCAGGGATGACGATACCCAAAACACTTGCATCATTAGCAGCGCTTTTTCCATCGTCACCCCCACCGTTTTTAGCCCACAGGATTGCAGCTTCCTGTAGGTTTATTTTTTTGGTGCGCCCTCAAAAGTAGCGCCGTAAGATTTAATAATTCCAAGAATCCAGTAACGGTCCTCAATAAATGCCTTCAGATTTTCTTCGTTAAACTCGATTGGAGTTCCGTCCTCCTCTTCCATGCCCTCCCAGCCGGCGAGAAGTCGCTTCATGTAGGCAAAATCATCGCCGCTATTTGTCAGTTCGTCATACTCGGAACGGCTAAGCGTGTTAAAAATTGCTGTAAATTGGCAAAGCTCAAAATTGCCATTATCAATAGGATATTCAATTTTTGCGGGCCATTTGAATGTGCCACGCTTACGACGAACAAATGCCATGAAGAAAACGGCTGGAACAATGCCATGGTAGCACTATTCCAGCCGCAATGGTTCAGGAGAAAATCAGAATAGCCTCATCATTACCAGCGGTTGTCGGTACTGCCGTGTACGGGATGGAGAGGTGTGCAATTCCATTTGCGTCCTGATAAGTCGGATCGGCAATGTCAATAGTTGACGAAATCATTGTGACAATGTTCGCCACAGTGTTTCCGTGCATAAACCTGAAATCGCCAAAAGCGCCGTCTGCGATTGCAGCAGTGAAATAATCTTTCTGTGCAATCGTCGGTGCTTCGATGACGACAGTGCCATTTGCGCGACGATCCGTAATTAGGATTTGCTTGGCACAATTGACAAGCTCCCGATAGATCAGGGTGTTGCCAATGTCGAAGCTGAGCGACTGAAGACAGCTGGTAAACGAAAGAAGGGAAAAGGCGTTTGTGTTTCCAGACTTGAAAACAAGCGGCTTCGACTGCAGGGTATAAGTGGCGGTGGGAAGTGCGGTATCGGTCGGGGGATTGTAAATGCCGGTCATCGTAAAATTGATGACAGGAATTTGACCGACTTCGCCGCTGAGGCTAAATGTGCCCCTGCAACCTGTCGCACGATGCAAAACACCGTCCATATTGTAGTAAATTGTAATCGCCTCAAAACCAGTGCTAACAGGCTTGTAGGCAGCGTTTGCGCCAATTGAATAAACACTGGTTGCGCCAGCAGTTACGTCAACGCCACTAACGCTTGCAAATGTTGCAACTTTTGTGGAGCCAACGTAACCAGTAATCATTGCAACGGTGCCAGAGCCAGCGCCGCCAGTGATTGAAAGGACCTGACCTTTGTAAAAATCATTGACTGCACTGGCGCCAGCGGCGAGCGTGATGGTGTTCAACCCGCCAGCGGTTGCCGTGCCGGAAACAGCAGCAGCCGTGATGGTCTCAGACATGCCACAGGCCCGGAGCACGGAGCCGAACCGGGGGGCTGTGCCGGCGGTGCCACTACCGGCCAACTCGACCTGGAAGGTGCATTCGACCCGAGTATTGGCCAGGAGCTGTTCAGAGGCTCCCAGGTAGGGCCTTACCAGATCGCGGCTGACCGTCTCACTCTGCAGCGGGGTGATGTTCAGATCCCGAACCAACAGAGCGTCGCTTCCCGCTGGGCTTGAATCCGTCCCGTAGGTTGTCTCCAATTTCACCTGGATCAGGCGTTTGCGCATTAACAGCGGCATTTGATTCCCCTAGAATTGGTTGGAATAATTCTGTCCGCTGAATCAGCGTGACCTCTCCCGTTTCTGGATTAAGCGAATAAGATCCGCCTTGGCCATCGTACGGGTTTGCAGTAGTCATTCTAGAGGACTCCAGTTGAAAGATCAGTGATGTTGGTACGGTACATCACCATAAAATAAATGTCAACAACTGCAATTGGCTGATCACCTTCGGAAAAACGCCATTTATGTTTTATCGGCTGTATATCAATAAGTAAATTCTTGAGAGCGCCGGATAAATATGAGTTCAAAATTCGACTGTGAACGTCCGCAAGAATTGGATCAGCAACTTCGTCTGGAACCTGTCCGCGAACACCAATTGAAATCCTGATTCTTCCCTGCCAATCCAGCTTGGCCGTAGTGCGTTCGTTGTCTTGATCGGACTCGTCTGGCTCAATATAAATAAATGGTGTTTCAGCACGGGAAGCCGCTTCAAATCTTGAGCGGTAAATGTTGATTCCGACTTTTACGGTTCCAATTAAGTCGGATTTAATTGTCGCTAAAATTTGATTGAAAATTGTTGTCATACTACTGGGCCAGGGATCAGCTGGTCCCCGTTGACATACCAAACTCGGGCGCGGGCATTCACAGCCGAGCGGTCATACAATTTCACGCCCTGGGGGCCCAGGTAACCCGGCGGCTCGCCCTGGTTACTCAGAGCCGACCATTCCAGGCTAGGGATCAAAGCGAGAATATGGGTTCGCTCGAAAATCGTGCCGGTCTGCGGTAGGCCAGCGGTGAGCATTGCGGCAACCGCACCTGTAGCCGCAATGTTGACGTGGTGGCCGCCGATTACGGTTGTTTCGTCGCGCCAAATGGCGCCGATCTCATCAATGTGGACGCCAGGAGCGGGGATCAGCACGTCAGCCTCAAGCGTGGCCAGCGGGGTTCCATCGGGGAATACCTGAGACGTAATGCCCTGCCGGAAGCAGCCTTGATCGGGGCACCAGCAGAGCACCTCGATGACGAACGGCATCACATCAGCCCTCGGATGGTTGCTATCTGATCGGCTGAATAGGTGCCAGGTAGCACCATTATTCGATCAATGGTGTAGCCGGGGTTGAGAGTGAGGGTGCCGGCTGATAGGGTTGCGCAACCGGCTGGTTTTTCAACCAGCGTGACGTTCGTTGTCGGGAGGCCGGTCAGGCTGGCGGCATCAGCGAAGCGGGTGGCGGCTGCAGTTGTTGTCGGAATGTGTGAACTTGGGACGGTCCCCGTCTCCAGCTGTGCTCTATCCGCTGCTGCGCTACCAGTTGCAGGCAGTGAGTATGGAGTTCTGTTTTCACTGCCAATTGCAAAATCA
>Ga0114979_10000651_pt1 | contig 22801 bp, 19 predicted proteins | sample S_140625_EF_Meta_FD_87315 | JGI IMG/M metagenome (GOLD analysis project Ga0114979, IMG submission 87315) | Freshwater microbial communities from Lake Simoncouche, Canada to study carbon cycling - S_140625_EF_MetaG | ecosystem: Environmental > Aquatic > Freshwater > Lake | place: Lake...
AAAACAAAAATAAAAACAAAAATAAAAACAAAAATAAAAACAAAAATAAAAACAAAAATAAAAACAAACAAAATAAATAAAAAAAATTAAAAAAAAATAAAACTAATCTATATTATTTATTATGAAAACAATTATACATGTATGGACTCACGAATTTAATATTGATAAGCAACATTTATTTAAATACAACTATTTTAATGAAAAAGAATTTTATTTTGGTTTAGGCGATTTAATTAGATCTACCATCAAACTATATGAATTATCTAAAATTATGAATTTTAAATTAGTAGTTGATATTCAATTACATCCTATTTCGTCTTTTTTAGAAATAAACAAAAATGAATATAGTGATTTAGTTTTACAAAACAAAAATAATATAAATTATGTTTGTTATGGAGCGGTTGAAGATTATATTCAGCAATCTAATGAAGATATTTTATTTATTTTAACAAACGATTTTTTTGAGGGTATTGTGTCCAATGATTGCAAAACATTCATTAAAACAATATTAACACCTACTATGGAATATGAAAAATATATAAATTATTTATTATCTACTATACCTTTTGACAATTACAATATTTTACATTATAGATTAAATGATGATGAATTTAAAAACAATAATAGTTCTAAAAAAACGGAGCAATTAAATTTTTTGATTTCTAATATGAATAAAAGCAAAGAAGACAATGATGTATTGATAACAGATTCGTTATCATTTAAACATCATGTATTTTTAAACACCGATGTATTTCTTTTTGATTGTAAACTATGTCATTTAGGATTATCAAAAGATTATTATGCAATAAGAGATACATTGTTTGAATTTTTTTTAATTACGCGTGCATGTAAAATAAAAACATATTGTAAAATTCATAAAGTTTCAGGGTTTGTAAAATGGATTTCTAAAATATATGATATACCTATTTACATTCTAGAAGATTAACAAAATCAATTGTACTTTCTAATCCTTTTTCTATATCCATAAATTTAAAGTCTACAAAAAAATGATAAAATCTATTCATATTTGGTTTCATTATATTTGTTTCCTTTATTGTATCCTTATTTTCAAATAAAATATTATTTTTAAATTTCAATATTGTTGTTATTTTATTTATCAAACTTTCTAATGTTATTACGCCTTTAGGATTAAAGACAATAACATTTCCTTTTATTTCTTCATGTAACATAGAGATTTCTACTATTTTTGCAATATCTTCAACATATACTAAGTTTACCATTGTATTTTTATTGGATGTCACAATCATATTAGTATTATTTTTCAAATGTGATTTTATATTTGCAATCATAGATGGTACGATTCGACCATTGATTGAAAAATCATCATTTTCACCAAATATATTTGTCAATAATAAACATACAATAGTTATTTTGCATTCCTTTACAAATAATTTTATTTGAGTATCCAACACCTTTTTTGAGGTTAAATAACCAACATTGTATTCTATATTGGTTTTTTGTATATCATTTTCATCATAATTTTCATGTATAGTGTCCCCAAATAATCGATAAGATGAGAACATGATTATTTTTTTTATATGTAAATTTTTACATGCAGTTAAAATATTGTTATTTAAAAAAATATTTTCATTTAAAATGTCATAATCACTATAGTTTTCATTTTTGACAGAACTCCCAACAATTCCGCAACAATTAATAACTATTTCTGGATCCACGTTTTCTATCAATGTTCTTAACGTATTTTGATTTTTAAAATCAACATCACTTCTATTGATACAAGATATGGTGTATTTATTTTCAAAGTATTTTTTTATATTTTTACCTATAAAACTAGTAGAAGCTAAAATTAAAATTTTTTTTTCCATACTATTAGTATATGTTTGAAGTTTTTGAATTAGATGAAACGCAAAATTTAATGAAATCATATAATGTTATTATTTACGGAACGATTAGAGATATTGAAGATCATTTTATCAAATCATTTAAAAATATAGATTTATTATGCAATTTTTTCAACAATGCATATATTATTATTTTTGAAAATGATTCTAAAGATGAAACAAGAAATTTATTGACAAAATGGGGATCGTCTAGTAACGGAAATGTTGTTAAACATGTAATACTAGAAAATAATTTAAATGCACAATATCCATTAAGAGCCCATAGATTAGCTTATTGCAGAAATCGAATATTAAATTACATTTTTGAAAATAAATTAAATGAAAGTTATCAATATGCAATCCATTGTGATTTAGATGACAGATTTTGGTCATTGGACTATGAATCCATATGTAATTGTTTTCAATATGATACTAATTGCTGGGATGCAATGTTTCCTATTAATAATAATTATACTTATTATGATTTTTGGGCTTTACGATGTAATGAATCATGGTTTCAAAAAAATATATTTTGCTGCGAAATAGAAAACAATGAAAAATGTAATGAATTTGAAAATCATGTTGGCGAATTTAGCTCTTTTTTATTAAGTAATAAAAATACTTTAATACAAGTACATTCCGCATTCAATGGTATTGGAATATATAAATTGAGTTCTCTTTATAATTGCAGATACAATGCGGACTATATGTGCGGTAAATGCAATGGACAAAAAATAGGTTGTTATGAAGACAATGATCATATTGGTTTACATAAAAGTATGATAGCAAATAATTGTAAATTATACATAAATACAAAAATGATGTTGGAAAGTAAAGCTTTTACTTATCAAAGTTATTCCACATTTATGAAAAATTTAAAAAATATACCAAACATAGGAAAAGATCCGTTGCAATATGTACTTTATTCAAAACTAGTAGATACAAATCACATATGGGTAAATGGGGCTAAAAATATGGGTATTTATGAAAATAAAATTAGCAATTTTACATCCAATCCTGTATGTTCTTTTTGTATAGAAGAGAATACTTATTATATAAACGATTTCATAAACAATAATGTGATTAAATATAGCGGTAATTTATCTAAAAATATATGTCATTTCATCTTACATAACCAAGATGCCCTTATTTCATTTATTCATATAGATTTTAATAATTACCATCAAACTATAAACTTATTTAATAAATTATATAAAAAAATAAATAATAATTGCATTATAGTATTAGAAAAATATGTAAATTTTAATGAATATTTATTAAATGATCTACACGCTTTTTATGAATTTGTACAAAAATATAATATTGTATTTGAATATATTGGTATGAATGGTTCTTTTTCAAAATCGAATCATACAGGTATTGCTATTAAAATTAATAACAACCCAAATATATCAAAAATAGATATTACAAGTGATTTCTTTAAGTATGAAGATGAATGTATATATTTTGATTGGATAAAATATAAAGAAAATCACAAAGATTTAGTGCATGTTAGAACAAAAGAAGATGCATGGGAACATTGGTTAACTTATGGAAAAAGGGAAGGAAGAACATATTGTGAAAAATCGAAAATAAAAGAAACAAACATGGAAAGAAAAAATTTTGATTGGCAAAAGTATGCAAAAACATATAAAGATTTAAATGAAATTACAACAAAAGAAGAAGCGTGGCATCACTGGATATATCATGGAAAAAAAGAAGGAAGGCAATATTTTACGAATGAGTCAAAGGAAAAAAATGAGTCAAATGATAAAAACGAGTCCACAGAGTCAGAGAAAAACAATTTTGACTGGAAAAAATATATTCAAAAAAATGAAGATTTATCTCATATTAAAGAAAAAGAACAAGCATGGCATCACTGGATATATCATGGAAAAAAAGAAGGTAGAACATATTACGAAAAAAAAAATATAGATTCATCCAAAAATTTCGATTGGAAATTTTATATTGAAAACAATCCAGATTTAAGTCATATTCAAACCGAAGAAGAAGCTTTATATCATTGGAATCATTATGGAAAAAATGAAGGAAGAAATTATATGAATAAAAATTTTGTAAAATTTAATAATTTTGATTGGAAATATTATGTTGAAAATAATCAAGATTTAAATGAAATTAAAACAAAAGATGAAGCCTGGGATCACTGGATAAATCATGGTCAATACGAAAATAGATTGTTTAAGAAAAAGCTTAAAAAACAAGAATTTATATTTTAAATATAAATATATAAAAGTACAAATATATACTTTTATATTATATAATGATTTGGGATGATTTTTTAGAAGATTTATTTCAAAAACATATATACACTATCAATAACAATAGTCCATGTGATATTGTTTTATGTGGGTCATGTCATATGGCAACCATTGGATTTATGCTGAACAAATTATTAAATTATCAGTATAATATTCATATTATTATATGTTGGATTTTTGAAGAAAAAAGAACTCAACATTTTGATATGGTTTCTATAAATAATAGAATACAAGATCTAGTTTCAAAATGCATTATCTTTTTATATCATCAAAATGTTGGTGATCATTCAATAAACGCTACAAAGTTACATTCTCTAACAAACCCAGATTGTTATAAATTAATAGTACCCAATTATAGATTAGATTATAATACTGAAAATTATAATAATTCTTTAGATATACTCAATTCTCGTATTTCAAATAGTAGTTTCCCAGAATTTAAATTTATTATTGAAAATCATAAGAATATCATTTTTTTTAACTCACCACATCATCCAACACATTATCTATTATTTTTACAAAGTCAAAGTATAGCCAACAAAATACTTAAAACAGAAGACACTATTTCTATTTCCAATTATTTTGATATAAATAATAGAAATTATTTTAAAGAATTTAAGTATATTATTTTACCTAATAGAATAGAAATAACACCAGAAATAAGTAAACATACTGGAATTCAAACAAATGCTGAATATTTTGAAGTAAATGTTCTTTAAATTATTATTAATATAATTAATTAAAGAACTTAAAGACTAAGCGCGGAAAAATAAAAAATTTAGAAATAATATATACTGATATTATATGTCTAACCAAAAAATTTTAATTACTGGAATAACTGGTCAAGATGGCTCAAATATGGTAAGATATTTACTTAAAAATACTGATTGTCTTATTTATGGTGCTATACGTAGATTATCTGTGAAAAATCATGAAAATATAGAAGATATAAAGGATGAACGTTTTACATTCATAAATCTAGATATTCTAGATCAACAATGTATTATAAATGCAATCAAAAAAATACAACCAAATTACGTCATTAATTTTGCGGCTCAAAGTTTTGTTGGCGAATCGTGGAATACACCTGTTCATACATTTACAACAAATACGTTGCCTATTATTTATTTTTTGGAAGCCATACGCGAATATGTACCCAGTTGTCGTTTTTATTCAGCCGGCTCTAGTGAAGAAATGGGTGACGTCGATTATTCGCCCCAAGATTTAAAACATCCTATGAAACCAAGGAGTCCTTATGGTGCTAGTAAATGCGCTGCTAGACATTTGGTGAAAGTATATCGCGAAAGTTATGATTTGTTTGCAATTCATTGTATTCTTTTCAATCACGAAGGTACAAAAAGAGGAAAAGAATTTGTAACTCGCAAAATTACTTCCAACATTGCTAGAATAAAAAAAGAATTGGAAAACAATCAAGAAGTGACACCTTTTGAATTGGGTAATATTTACGCAATAAGAGATTGGAGTGATTCAGAAGATTTTGTTGAAGCAGTTTGGTTGATGTTGAACCAAGAAAAACCACGAGAATACGTGTTGAGCTCGAATGAAACCCACAATGTAAAGGAATTTATCGATTTAGCATGTGAATATGCAGGATTGAAAGATTGTATATGGAATATCAGCGAAGAAAACCCATTAGATACAACTTTAATATGTAACGGACAAGTTATTTTAAAAATAAACGAAGACTTGTATAGACCTGCCGAAGTAGAACTATTATATGGAGATTCTACAGAATCTAGGAAAGCTCTTTGTTGGGAACCTAAAACATCCTTTTGTGACCTTGTTAAAAAAATGGTATATAACGATATTCAATTACAAAAATAAGTTACGAAAAATAAGTAATAAAATTATTTATTTTTTATTTTTATAATATATGCCGAGTATTCCACCCGATTTTAATTGGAAAATATATCTTTACTTAAATCCAGATTTAAATCAAAATTGTAATGAAGAAGAAGCAAATAATCATTATATCAATTATGGAATAACGGAACAAAGAAAATATAAAATAGATGACTTTGAATACAAAACATATTTATTATTAAATCAAGATTTGGATCAAAAAACTATGGAAAATGAAGCATTCGATCATTTTGTAAACTATGGTATGTACGAAAATAGAAAGTATCAAATAGATACACCCGAAATAAAAGAGTATTTAGAATTAAATTCATATGAAATGCATGAAATACTACATACTATAACATCAAATTATAATTTTAGTGATATTTCAATGTTTTCATCAAAACCTGTTGTTAATTATTCTTCTAGTAACTTTATAAAACTAGATGATGTTTATGAGAATTTACCAAGAGGATGTCACAATTCTAAAGAAAAAATAAATATAGACGTCATATGTTCATGTATTTTAATTATAGATTTTGATAATGGAGGTGGAGGTACGAGTGTTTTTTTAGAAAGTATTCTATCAAAATATAAAAAGTATCAAACATTTTTAATTGCTAGAAATTTTGATGGAAAAATATATTTTACTATAAATGATGAATACGAACTAGAAGAATCATATGATGAAGATCATGCAACTATTTTTATATGTAATAACATAAATAAAATAGAAAAAATTTTTGTAAACCACATAAAGAGTCACACATATGAATTTTTAGATTTTTTATTTAAATTAAATAAAGAAATTACTACAATCACGCATGATTTATCATTATTATTCAATGAATATCAAATTAATTTTAATGATATAGATAATTACATAGTAGATTCATCAAAAAGTTCTAAAATAAATATTAATAAATATGATAAAATTATAACGCAAAATATTGCAAACTTATATATTTATAACAACTACATAGTAGATAAAAGTAAAATTATTATATCCCCTTTACCAGATTATAAACTTTCTAAAGATTTAATAAATACTTCGAATACTAATATAGTAGTAGGTATCATAGGAGAAATTAGTGATTGTAAAGGTAGATTAGAATTAGAAAAAATAATTAATTATTATAAAAATTCAAATATTACATTTGTTGTTTTTGGTAATAGTGATCTTGGATCCTTTGAAAATAAATATCCATACAAAAATGTACATGAACTAAATGAGTTACTCATTTGTCATAAACCTAATGTTTTGATAGAACTCACCATATGGCCTGAAACGTATAGCTACACATTAACTCTTGCAATGATAACACAATTACCAATATTATATTTAAAAAAAAATGGTTTTTCTGTTGTAGAAGAAAGATTAACAAAATATACTAATTCATATCCATTTACGTCTATAAGTGATCTTGATACTCTTATAAATAGTAAAAAACAAGACTATTTTTATACAATAGAACCTATTATTTATTTTAATGAAATCTGGGATAGTTATTTTATTACAAAAAAAGAAAAGAAAAATATTATTACAAAGAAAAATAAATATGATATAAAACCTTATATCATTTATTTTCCTCAGTTTCATGAGATTAAAGAAAACAATATATCCTTTTATCCTGGATTTTCCGATATAAAAAATTTAGATTTATTATCAAAAAGCAATATGAATATTAATATTGAAACACCTTCATTGAAAGAATATAATTTAACAGAGTTTACAGAATATGACTATATGAATAAAAAATCAATATTACAAAAACAAATAGATATTATTGATAACTATAACATTTCTGGGTTTGCAATTTATTACTATTGGTTCTCAAAAAATACTATAACGGAGCAAAATTTAATTATGGAAAATGTTATCAATCAATTTTTTGATGGTTCGATTGATATGAAAAATAAAAAATGTTTTTTAATATGGGCAAACGAATCATGGACAAATAATCCGGCTTTTGGTACAACAAATGAAAGAATTGAAACTGATTATTCAAATCCAGAAACATTTGAAAAAATTTCAGAAAAATTGTTACCTTATTTTAAAAACAATACTTATTTAAAAATAGATAATAAACCTGTATTTGAACTACATCATCCATGGTTTATCACGTTAGAAGAAATAGATATATTTTATAATATAATAAATAATAAGTGTATTCAAAATAATTTTAATGGCATACATTTTATAGTAAATTCAATTAACGGAACTTATAATAAATATATAAATCGTTGCCATCATTTTAATTATAAAAAAGCAAAATCATGTTTTTTTGATTATAAATCGCAGAATAATTTTTTAGATTATAAATTGTATTTGAAAAATGATATTAGAGAGAATAAAAATGAATTAGAAACCTTAGTTTTTGATTTTAATAACAAAGCAAGATTATTTAAACCAGATAAATTGTCTAAGGCCACAACATGCATAAATAATACAGAAATAAATAAGTTACTTTTTATGGAAAAAATAATTAATAAATATAATAAAGATACACAAAGTGAAGTTGAAAAAATTTTATTAATAAATTCTTGGAATGAATGGGGAGAAAAGATGACTATAGAACCATCTGAAGAATATGGATACTACTACTTGAATTTATTGAATCAAAAATTAATGTAAGAAATAGAAAATATTTTATTTATATAACTTATACTATATGAATAAAACACTTATTGGAAAAAATGGTTATCTTTTTTTACAAAATGATTCTTGCCAAGAATTAGAAGTGCATAATAATAATCTTTGTTTAGTTAGTAATAATTTTTATGAAAAATATGAAAGTATAAAAGATAAATTTTTATTAATTGTATTTCCAAATAAATCATATATATGTTCTGATTTTTTACCTGAAGGTTACCATTTAATACATCGTCCAGGGTTTGATATATACAAAAATTATTTTAATGAACATATTTTGGACGGATACTCATTTTTAAAAAATGCATCTGATACTTATTTTAAAACGGACACACACATAAATAATAAAGGTGCCATCATTATTTATAATGAATTTATGAATAAAATAAATCAATTATTCAATTGTAACATGAATGCAATTAATTATACATGTAATAAAATAGAAGTTGATGATTTAAATTCATTAGGGCTCGCTATTGGCGACTTAACATGGGATATAAACTTAGGTGATCAAATATTAGAATCGAAAAAGGATACTTATTATGAAATCATTGATAGTGCACAATTATATGTAAAATATACTTTTGATGAAACATCAGAAATTAAAACACTTGAATACATAGATAATACTATTGTAGATAAAACTATTGATAATGTTCATAAAAATTTAGATTGGAACATTATTAGTAAATATATTTTATTTAAACAAAATATACATTGTGATAATAAATTGAAAGTTGTAATTTTCTATGATAGTTTTCTATGTTCTACATTACAATTATATATGAATTTGTTTTATGAAGTATATTTTGTAAAAGCATGTTTCGATCATCGTATTATAGATGTAATACATCCAGATTATATCTTTGAATTTAGAGTGGAACGATTTTTATTTTAATTACTATAGGTTCCATTCAACATATTCAAAATATCACCTACTTCATGTAATTCATATTTTCTATAACTTTTTTCATATAACCCCCACACTAACCCCATAGAATTATCACCTGATTCTGACCATCTTTCGTAATAATATCTATCATCTGTTATAATAGGATTTTCACATGTTATTAAATAAGTTCCTCGTGCCCAATAAAAATTAAGCCAGCAAAAATTTTGACCATGCTGATTACTGGGAAATAAAGTAGCTTTCATAACTTCGGAATGATTATCAAATATTTGAATAGTTTGCATATAATTATGAAACAAGCCAGTGGTCAATGTTTTTTCATAAATATGCCTTTCATCAAAGTTATCATAATTGAACATTCCTTTGGAATGCAAATATATAAAATATTTATGGGGTTCTAAAACTGCTAAATCGTATAGTTTTTTAATACCATAATACTCATATTTATTTTCTACGTGAAAATTGATTTCATATTCATAATCTTTTACTACTTCATTTATAAAATGTGTAATACTATCTACTAAATGAACATCTTCACAGCAAACTTCTATATATATTTTTGATACATTTAAAATACCATAATTAACCATATCATTTAATTGACCAGTAATGATATTTTTATAATTTTTATTTTTATTGATCCAACAAAAATATACAATGTTTAATACTTTCATTATATTATATTACAATAAAAATTATAATTGGTAACATAATAGTGTCTATAAATATCTACTATTTTAATAAAAATGTATATTTATTTAAATTATCTTCTAGTCCAAGTAGATCAATATTCATTGATTTTAATAAAGAACCATCGCCGGAATAGTTCATTGAATTGTTTTTTATTATATTTATTTTTGATTCATCTTGTAGAATAATAGTAGCAATATCAGATAATTTATATTTTTTCTCATAACAAATATTGATTGTTTTTTGTAAACTGGTTTGACTATTTACATTATCAAAATAAAATTTTACAATTTTTACAAAATCATCTTCATAGACAAAATCAAAATATTTATCTTCAAAAATGGTAACACTATTGCCATTCTTTTTGGCAGTAAAACAACTTTTTATAAATCGATCTGGTTCCTCATTTACATGAAATATATTGAAAATTCTAAAATTATAAACGTTGTTGTATTGTAAAGATCGTTTAAAAATATTATATTTTGAAAAACCATAATAGTCTGTAGGAATGGTATACAATTCTGATTCTTTTCTATTCAATATATCTGTACTTCTGTCATAAATAGCAGCAGAATCAAAATTTATAATCATCTTAAATTTATCTGCAAAAAATAATAAATTTTCAAACATGACTAGATTTTTATGAGTAACATCTCCATTTTCTTCTTTTGTTCTTCTTCCACCCAATATAGCAGTATGAACTAAAATATCGAAATTATTTTCTGTTAAATATTTTTCTATTTGCGTAAAACTTAAAACATCTAAATCATTTCTAGATAAATTTGTAATTTCATATTCATCACCTTGTAAATTATTTTTTATCATTTTTGCTATGTTTCCGTTTCCGCCTGTAACCAATACTTTCATTATAATTAATAATTATATTTTATTTATGTATAAAAATGAGTAATAAAAATATTTTAATCTATCCACATTTACCCTTTTCTTTAAGTGATGGTGGAACCAATGTTCAATATTATTTAGCGTATATATTGTCAACATTAAATGTAAACGTTCAAATATATAACGTACATGATAATAATAAATGTAATCAAACTTTTAATAATTTTGTAAGCGATATTAATAGTGTAGATTTTGATAACACAATTGTAATTTATTGTGAAGGAATAAAAGGAAATCCATTACATGCAAAATATGTGGTAAGATGGATGTTAAGTAAGTTAGGACAAAATGTTCCTCATGACTATTATTATACATGGGGGCCAAATGAATTGGTATATTTTTTTAATAATGAGATAAATATGATTCATGAAAATATAGATTTTAAGGTATTATCTTTATTTTATATTAATCCTAAAATACAAAATAATAATAATAAGGAAAGAAAAGGATTATGCTATACCATTAGAAAAAAACATTGTTTTTCTCAAGAGATTGATATACATGCTATAAATAAAAAAGTTTATAATTGTAAAAAATTAAATCCATTTGAAATAACTTATAATCATAATCAAGATGACTATATTAATATATTTAATAATTTTGAATGTTTTATATCATACGATCCTTTGACATTTTTAAACATAATTGCTATTCTTTGTGGATGTATATCTATTGTGTATCCAGTTGAAGGTGTATCAAAATTAGATTATTTTAAAATGACGCCATTTTATCAATACATGGTTGAAAAAAATTGTTTTGAAATTTACGGGTTAGCTTATGGTACAAGTATTGAAGAAATTATTTATTCTAAAAGTACGTTACATTTAGCAAAACAACAAATGATGGATGTACAAAATTGGTTAGTAAATAAGTACGTCAAACAATTTATAGTAGATATTAATGATTGGGATAACAACACAAATACACTTGAATATTATAAAGATTCTATGTTAGAAAATAAATACAAAATCGATACAGAGCTATATAAATATCTTCATACTGATTTAAGAAATATGACGGATGTTGAAGCTATTCAACATTATAAAATGTGCGGTAAAAAAGAAGGTAAACTTGCAAATATAAATAATTTTTATGAATTGTATCCGGACTTTGATGTAAATGTTTATAAATCACTTCACGATGATTTAAGAAATATATCAGATACTGAAGCAAAAATGCATTATTATATGTATGGTAAAAGCGAAGATAGAATTACAAATATGAATTTTTTATGTGAATTATATCCAGACTTTGATATAAATTTTTATAAATCAGTTCACGATGATTTAATACATATGTCAGACAATGAAGCAAAAATGCATTATTATGTATATGGTAAAAGTGAAGGTAGAATTATAAATGAAAAATACATTCCTAATGAAGAATTACAAAATATGAGTGATTTGTATAATTATTACTATAATATACCAATAACGAATAAAAAATATAATGAATATGATTTTGTAGTAAATGATGACTATTCTTTACCGATGTTAGATGATAAAATAGAGAATTTAATACCTGATCATTCATATTTTAGAACAATAAATTCATATGAAAAATTAGCAGAACATTTAAAACAATACGAAAAAAAATATTATGTTTACAATAAAGAAAGTTTTTATACATATTATTATGACTTCGATTATGAATATTATAAAAATAAATATTTTAAGAATAATGATACTATGTCAGAAACAGATATTTTATTTTTCTATCATTTTAAAGGAAAATACATGAAACATACTACTAATAATAAAATAAATATTATCATGTATACACCACCATATGCAAATACATGTGGTGGAATAATGGTTATGCATTATTTTTGTAAACTTATTAATGAAAAATACAATGATACGTTTTGTGCAAAATTATTTATGCATAATAACTTAAAATATAAAAATCCTTTTTGTAACAATTTTGCAAGACTAGATGAAATTAATGACAATTGTATTGTTATTTATCCAGAAATAGTTAGTGGTAATCCTTTAGGTGCCAAAAATGTTGTAAGATGGGTTTTATTAGAACTAGGTATTGAGATGCCATTAGACCATTATAAAAATTGGTCTAAATCCGATGTAATATATCATTGGGAACCTATTGATAAACAACTATCTTGCCCTTTTTATAATAATACATTTACTAATAAAAATCTAGAAAACAGACATAAAACATGTTATTTAATTAAAAAAGGTATATTGCTTCATAAGAATATTCAATATATACATCCGCCAGATAGTATATGTATTGATGATTTATCTTTACAAGAAAAGGCTAATATATTTAATGAATGTAGATTTTTTTACACATATGATCCAAATACTGCTTATATAATTTTTTCTGCTGCATGCGGTTGTATACCTGTTATTTATCCAATCAAAAACATAAGTGAAGAAGAGTATTTTAAATCAAAAATGTTTTACTTTGATAATACAATTTATAACAAGGGCATTGTATATGGTAATAATCTAGAGAAAATAAAATACATTTTAGAAAATAAATTGAACGAAAACAATGAAGCATATTATAGAAATTTATTTACAATGATTCAAGAAAAAACATTTTTACCATTTTTGGAAGATATTAAAAATATACATAAACAATTATGATGTGAATAAATTATATGCTTATTATAACTATGATAAATTAGAATTATTTGAAGAATATAAAAATCATTTTATTGAAAATAAAATTGACTGATGTATTTTATGATTTAAATTATAATAGTTTAAAAATTTTTTTAATATCTTATATTTTATAAAATGTCAAAAAATATAAGATATTTACATTTTGGCGAAAGATGTCATCCTATTTTAATAATTAATATGATGTTAAATATTAATGTTAAGACGCTATTTCAATTAGGAATTTTTCCATTTAATACAATAGTTAAAATTTTAGAAGATGAAACGTTTGATGATATTATGAATCCACAATATTTAAGGTTAATGTCTATGTTACCTGATGGAAGTTATGAAATCAAGTACAACGAGTTGAAAGTTCTTGAAGTCGACAAAATAAATAATTATTGTCATAATAATACAAATATTAGTAATAGTAAATATGATAAATTATTATTGGTGCATGATTATGGTTGTGAAGAAGATACTATTGTAAATTATAATTTTATACAAAAATCTCATAAATTAAAACAAGCTAATTTTTATGAATACATTCGTTCTGGTGATTTTTTATGTTTTATAACTATTTTGTTTGATAGTAATTTGGCTGATTTGGAATATGAAAAAATGAATCATCTTTTATCTGAAAAATATGGTATAAAAGATTTTGCAATAGTAATATTTACAAATGATAAAAATCCTATACCAGAAAATTTACCAAAATGTTTTGAAATTATAATTTTAGAAGATGAATATAGAGATGATGTATGGAGAAGCGATGAATATAGAGTTGCTTTATATAAAGATATGTGGGAAAAATTTAGATGTGTTATGAAAAAATATGATTTTGATCATTCTTCTTTTGAAGAACAATTTGATATAAATAGAATGCCTAGATTGGGCGATAATCATTCATAATAAAAATATAAAATTATATAATTAGTATAAAAATATATTTTAATTATATAATGGATTTTGAAAATTTTGGAAAAAAAATGTCAAGTATACGTGAAATATTACCTAATATAGAACTATGTAACTATGAAGTTTTTAATGATATTGAAAAATCTTGGAATGTGACAAAAGAAAAATATGGAAGTTACTTGTGGCCATTATCTGATATAGAACATCATGTGTTGTATTTTCACTTAATAAAAAATGCATGTGATAATAAAAAAATGATTATTAGAAATCCCATGCATGCAGAATATAATCAAGATGAAATTATTTCTAGTGATATTTATTTTATTACACAAGGAGAATATGACGAAGATTTAATATGTAATTATTATTTTGAAAAAGAAAAAATTGTATTAGGATTATATTTAGGAACAAGAAATACAGCATTAAGTATAAGTGTTGCTTTTATAATGTATTTTGATAATAAACAGATATTGTCATTTTATAATGCTATTCATAATAGATTTGATAATATTACAAAAAAATTATTGCCTGTAATATATAACACAATTCAAAATATAGATATTGAAAAAACAAATAGTGAAATATCATTAATTACTACAATTGAAGGATACAATGAAGGATTATTTCATACATGTTGTACTTTTGTGAATGGAATATATATTATGGATAAAATTGGTATTAAAAATAATATAGATCAGTTAATAATGGGTCCAAATGACCCATTTTTAATTGAAAAATATTATAAAAATAGATATCCAAATATAAATATAGTTAAAGAAAAAAAAACTATTGACTTTGAAAGTAATACAATATACAAAGGTATATTATTCAAATATTCACATTTTCATGTTACAAATAAATGTGCTGAATTTATTAAATCATATATAAATGAAGTAATACCAATAAGTAATGAATACAAAAAAGAAATTGAATATATTAAAAATACTTTTTATCCTATATTTTCCATAAATTTGAGATGTCAAACTTGCGAAATAAAAGATCAAGACATTGTTATTAGTGAAGTTATAAATAAATTAAAAAATATTTATTCAAATTCATTTTTTTTTATAGGCGGATTCTTAGGTGATTATAATGAAGAATATATAAATAAAAATAATATATCAATTGCACCTTTAACTGGAACATATAATCAATTATTAAATAGTTATGAAAATACTTTTGAACTAATTAAAAATAAAATCAACCATACTCATATTAAAAGTATACTTAATTTAAAAATAAATAATATATTAAAATTTGTAGAAAATGTTCATTTTTCTATTAACATGAATGCAGGTTATACTTGTATTGAAACTATTTTAAATAATATTCAAAGTACTTATTTTGGTACAAGATGGAATGATCATAGCAGTAGAGTATTTTATGTAAGTAAAGAAAAATATAAAGAACCTATTTTTATTTATGAACCTGATATAAAATTTTTAACGGATGGAATATATGATGAAAAAATAACTTGTGAAATTAATTCAGATACTATAGTAAATATTATAACTAATTATGATAAAGAAAATAATTATATTCTAAAAGATAATATAATAAAATAAAATATAATGAAAATAAAATATAATGAAAATAAAATGATATATATTGCTCATAGAGGCAATCTAAATGGCCCTGACTTAGAAAATGAAAATAAACCTGAATATTTATTAGAAGCTATTGAAAGTGGTTTTTTTGTAGAAACTGATTTATGGTTAATAAATAGTTTACTTTATTTAGGTCATGATGAACCACAATATGAAATAAATATTGATTTTTTATTAAAAATAAAAGATAAATTATTTTGTCATTGTAAAAACATAGCTGCTTTAGATTTTATTATTAATAATTATAAAGAAATTGAATGTTTTTATCATGATAAAGATGATTGTGTATTAACAAGTAAAAATAATATTTGGACATCGCCTGGTAAAGAATTATTTCATTCGTCTATTTGTGTTATGCCTGAAAGATCAAATAAAATACCTTTAAATTGCTTAGGAGTATGTACAGATTATCCTTTAAAATATAAAAAAAATAAACTTCATTAAGTATATAGGTAATGTCAATTCATACAATTGGAGATAGTCATTCTCATAATGGGTGGACAAATGTAATTAATCATCATCTAGGACCAGTCTTATGTTATAGTTTTGGTAAAGAAAAATTGGATAGATGCGATATTCGAAACTTTAATATTAAAGATGGAGATACTATTGTTTTTTGTTTAGGTGAAATAGATTGTAGATGTCATATTCATAAACATATAACTGATGAAGTAACTTATCAAGATATTATTAACAATATTGTTGATAATTATTTTGAAGCAATAGAATTAAATATATCCATTTCACAAATTAAACTCAAAAATGTATGTGTTTATAATATTGTTCCACCCGTTCAAAAATATAATACTATTGAAAGTCCAGTTTATCCATATTTAGGATCTGATGAAGAAAGAAAACAATATACTTTATATTTTAATAAAAAATTAAAACAAAAATGTATTGAAAACAAATATATATTCTTTGATGTTTATAATAATTATAAAGATGAAAACGGATTTTTAATAAAAGAATTAAGTGATAGTAATGTTCATATTGGAAATGGTTTTTATATTACTAATTTTATAACTGAAAATAATTTGTAAAAAAATTAACTATAAATTATAATTTATATTATTTATTAAATCTATATTAACATCTAAATAATTTTGAACATGATAATAGTTACAACCTGTTTTTTTTGCTGATATAAGTCCTACTTCCGAATCTTCAAATATAATACATGACTCTTTTTCAACATTTAACATTTCGATAGCCTTTAAATATGGTTCCGGATGAGGTTTTTTATTCGTTATATCTTCATTTGTAATAATTACATCAATAAAATCATATATTCCAATATTTTTTAACATAATATTTGCAGAAGTTTTATTTGAATTTGTAACAACAGCAATTTTACAATTGTTTTTTTTTAAATATTCCATTAATTCAATTTTTTCATAATCAGTGTCTAATTTTGAAAAATATGAATCTGCAAGTTGTTTTTTTTTAGTATAAATTTTATTTATTATTTCTTCATTAATATCTGTATAATTTGACAAAGAATATAATTTATCTAAAGTAAAAATTGTTGATTTAAATATTACATCTAATTCGATATTTGACGCAACATCATAATTTAATATTTCATATACAGCATCTATTGTTGTTTTATATTGAATATGATCTGTATTTACCAGAACTCCATCTAAATCAAATAAATAATTTGTATATTTCATATATATATATATATATATAAAATGCAAATTATAATTTCTATGGCTGGTTTAGGAAGTCGTTTTTATGAGCGCGGTTTTATTACTCCAAAACATCTTATTAAAATTGATAATAAAACATTGATAGAGTTAGCGGTTGAAACTCTTAATATAGAAGGTGATTATGTATTTATAATAAGAAAAACAGAAAATAATGAAGAAAATGATAATTTAAAAACATTATTAAAAAGAATAAAAACATGCAAAATTATAGAAATTGATTATGTAACTGAAGGACCTGCATCCAGTTGTTATTTAACAAAAGATATTTTAAACTATGATGATGAACTAATTATTAGTAATTGTGATCAAATTTTAGAATGGAGTTCTGAAAAATTTTTATCAAAAACACGTAAAAATAATTTAGATTGCTCTGTATTAACTTATACCTCAGATAACCCAAAAAATAGTTTTATAAAATGTGATGAAAATAATATAGCTATTGAAATAGCAGAAAAAAATCCTATTAGTAACAATGCTTTAGTAGGAGTTCACTATTTTAAAAAAGCAAAATATTTTCTAGAATCATATGAAGAAATATATAAAAATAATATTAGAACTAATAATGAATTTTATGTATCAAATGTTTGTAATAATTTAATAAAAAAATTTAAAGTAGGTAATGTTGTATTAGAAGATAATGAGAAATATCATTCAACTGGTACTCCTGATTGTTATTTTAAATATTTAAGATATATTGATAAAATGGATATACAAATATATAAGTTAGAAGATATGTTTCGTGGTTGGTTTGTTGGAAATTTTGAACCATCTGTCTTCAAACATTCTGGGGTTGAAATTGGATATTTATTACATAAAAAAGGCGAAAAATGGCAAACACATTATCATAATAATCTAGTTGAAGTTAACTTATTAGTTGAAGGGAAAATGATTTTAAATGATATAGAAATAAATAAGAATGAAATTTTTGTTATTGATAAGAAAGTATTAGCTTGCCCAATATTTTTAGAAGATTGTCGTATTATGTGTATTAAAATTCCATCTATGGTAGGAGATAAAATTATTATATAGTAGAAATATAGTAGAATGGAATTTATAAGTATAGGTCCTTATTGTAAAACCGCAGAAATATTAGCCTCTAATAATTTAAGAAAAAAATCATATCCATTTGATTATATATTTTCTAGTTTAGAATTTGTCAGTCATTGCATAAATGATAAATTTAATATATTTTTAGATAAAAAATATTATACTAACGGAACAAATGATAATTCTACTAGACATTCATTTTATTGCAATTATTTAAATACAGACATTTTATTAGCTCATCATATTAATAATAACTATCCTATAGATTACAAAGTTAGTAGTGGAAATTTATTTAATCATCATAATTTATTAAATAATGACGATCATTATGAATCATTTAAAAGACGCTGTGATAGACTATTAAATTTAATTAATGAAAATAACAAAATAGTTTTTGTTTATTATAATTGTTATACTAATAATTTTGATGATATTATAAAATTTTATAATAATTTTTCAAGTAATAAAAATATTTATGTTTTAGGTATATTTGAAAATAATGACGATAAAAAAATATTATATGAAAATACTCATTGTAGAATATATCAAAATTATGATATAAAATATATATTTGATGAGGTTCAAGTTATTAATAAATAATTTTTTATATAAATAAAAATTCTACTAAATTGTTATATGATAGTAACTCATCTATTATTTCATCTTTATATTTTTCAGCAATTATTAAAACTATAGCATTTTCATAATTTTTAATATATGCTTTACTAAAAATCATACTATTTGTTCCAGATAGTCTTTTATTTATTTTATATTTGTCACTATCAAGAAAGCCAATAATATTATTTTTTGTACTTTCATCTAAATAATGATATACTATTTTACCATAATATCCTGAAGGACATATTAAAAAAGGCTTATCAATTTTTATATTTTTTATTCTTTCTTTTATGTTATAATAAAATATATTCTGTTTTTCTATTAAATCAATATTTTTATATTCATTAGTTATTTTTTTATTATTACTAAATTCATTTTTAACAAAATGATAAAATACTGAATTTTTTTCATAATTATAAATACTATTCAGGTTATAATTAAATTCATTAAATAGTCTAGTTATATATTGCGTATCTATATAAAAAGTATGTTGGATATTCAAATTATTGATATCACCATTTTTAATTAAGTTATCCATATCTGGAATTGAAATAAATATTTCTCTAATACTTGTATTACTTATGTTTTCAATAAATTTTTTTGGTTCATATAAATGTTCAAAAACATGACATAAAATAATAGAGTCAATATTTATATTATTAAAATCAAAAACTTCACAATTTCCATAAACGTACTCTATATCATCATTAATATCAATATCAGGTGCAAAAATATCTAATATTTTGTAACTATTTGTTTTAATATTATTCATTATATTTTTTGCAAATTTACCAGAACCTCCGCCTATTTCAAGTATATTACTATTTTCAAAAATATTATTGCCAATAAATTGTATAAACTCTTCATTATGTTTATTCCAAATAGTTCCATCTGTTGAGTGTGATTTTTGTGAATATATTTCTTCAGGATTAAATAAATTTTTTAATTGAACACATCCACATTTAACACAACCAATAAAATTTAAATCTTTTATTTCATTTTCATTGTATAATTTATCTTCATCTTCAACTATATTTATTGTATTTATTATACTAAAACAATCTGTAAAAATTGACTCTTGACAAATTACACATTTTTTTCTCAATGTTGCCATTTACTATAACAATATATTATTATAAATTAAATAATATCAACAATCATCTCATTTTTAAATTCTTCTCTCGATAAAAATGGATCCATATCTTCAAAGGGTCTACTTGAAAATGTACCATCGTCATTTTTTATAGCACTCAATTTCGGTACTCTTTGTTGAATACACGAGAATACTTCACATATAACGGCTTCTTTCGAATTCAAAAAATCGGTAAATACTTGTTCTAGTTCTTCATTTTTTCTAGCACAAATATACTTTATACCATATGCATTTGCAATTTTCTCTGAATTCGGAAAGGATAAATCGCTTTCATTGTCGCTTCCATATTTATTTTTAAAATATAGTCCTTGGGTAATCACATTCGCACCATAAGCATTATTGTTCATTAACAATATTTTCATGGGAATTTTTTTATGAACAATTGTTTGCAACTCTTGTATATTGAATTGAAAGGAACCTTCCCCTAATATAGGTACAACAAGTTTTTCTTTTTCAGCTATTACTGACCCTATTGCAGCGGTTAATTCAAAACCCATATCACCTTGGCTACTTATTATAAATTTATCTCCCTTTTTCACTTTTACCATATGCCATACATTGGTAATAATAGATCCAGATGAAGTAATAATAATCTTATTTTCAGGTGCTATTTCAAAAAATGTTTTCAAAGCAAAATAAGGATTAATACCTTTACTATCATCTAAAACATTTACAGGTAATTCAAATTGCCATTTATTCTTCCAAGAACCACATTTTTCTACCCACAATTTGTAATCTTGTGTTGACTCATATGTGTAATTATCGAAAAATAAATTTAGGTCCATATTTATTTTCATTGTGTAATTCACATTATTCTTTTCCAACTCATTTTCATCATTGTCAATGTACACTATTTTTGCTCCTCTAGCAAATGTGTGTGAGTTATATCCAACAATTCCCTGTGCCATTCTGCATCCAAGAGAGATTAATAAATCGCAGTTTTGCATGGCAAAATTACCGGCTCTATCACCAACTAAACCTATTTTACCTACATATAAAGGGTCATCTGATTCTATTAAATCTGTACCATGAAAGGATACTACTACAGGAATTTTATATGTTTGCAAAAATGCGCAAAATTTCTCATTTGTTCCACCCATTTTAATACCATTACCGGCAATAATTAATGGACGTTTAGCTTGTAATAATAATTCATTCATTTTATTCAAAGTCTCCTTATTATAACCATCTATTTGTTGTCCAATAACATCTTTTTCGATAATAGGAATATCTGGTGCATTATTGTAAAAATAACCTTGAATATCTACAGGAATAGATACCCACACTGGCCCGGGTCTTCCGTTAATCATATGTTTAATAGCTTCCGTTAACACATCTTTAATTTCTTCAATACATGTAATTTCATATGCATATTTTGTTATGGGTTTTACCATAGAAATAATATCACAATCTTGTCCTGCATAATGTCTTAATTTCATCTTTGGATTTTCTTTTTCTAAGGTTCTTGTCAATTCTATACTTTTCGACTGACCTGATATAAAAAATATAGGTAAACTATCTTGATAAGCTACTAAGCAAGGACTAATCGCATTCGTTGCGGCTACACCTGCAGTAGTACAAACGATGCATGGCTTTGCATTCGTTTTTGTAAATCCTGTTGCAGAATACGCACAAGCTTGTTCATGATGTTGATAATAAATATCAAAGTCTGGATTTTTACCAAAAGAATCATTTAAATGCATAGCAAATCCACCTGTTAAAGTAAAAAGTGTGTTTAGACTATTTTTAATTAAAAAATCGGTAATGTAATCACTTACTTTCATTTTTTCCATATATATACTTTTATAAAAAGTATATCAAAAACATACGTAAAAGTATATAAGTAATTTTGCCATACTTTTTTTAAAAGTATATAAGTAATTTTGCCATACTTTTTTTAAAAGTATATAAGTAATTTTGCCATACTTTTTTTAAAAGTATATAAGTAATTTT
>Ga0114979_10000654_pt1 | contig 22761 bp, 18 predicted proteins | sample S_140625_EF_Meta_FD_87315 | JGI IMG/M metagenome (GOLD analysis project Ga0114979, IMG submission 87315) | Freshwater microbial communities from Lake Simoncouche, Canada to study carbon cycling - S_140625_EF_MetaG | ecosystem: Environmental > Aquatic > Freshwater > Lake | place: Lake...
ACTTGCCGACATCATTCTTGCTAGAAGACTTTCCTTTACTTTTTTACTACCAACCCTACACCCTCTAAAGTTTTCAATTTTTTTTTTTACCCACCTTTTTTACCACCTCCTTTTGTTTTTTTTTTCTACTTTTAAAAAAGTAGAGCAAAACCGTTCTGCCTACGGCAGAGTTTTACAAAATTTATTACAATTAATAAGCGCATAATATATATTAAGCGGAATATACAATATGAAAAAATGTTATAATTATATATACTATATATAATGGTAAAACGAACAAAAGCACCGGCTGTGGCGGCAGTAGCGCAGGGGCAGTCGCAAAAAAGTTCAGCGACATTAAGTGCCGAATTAAAAACTTTACTAGACTTATTGGCAAAATTAGCGGCAGGAGATTCATGGCATGATTTCCACGGAGATATAAGCGGCGTTGGAAAGATTATAAGACAAAATGAAGACAAGTATATTAGCGGACTTCCTGGCGGAACTTTGGACGACAAATTTGAAGATGAAGATGTCGCATTATCTAGAGTTGTTTCTAAAATTGGTGGCGTTAGCTTTGAAAATTTTGGAAACTATTCAAATTTTGGAGATTACTTGACAGGGGATGGATTAGAACAAGCGTATACTATTGAAACGGTTAACCAAAATCAATACTCCGTGCGTTCAATAATTACATCAAAAGGAAAAAAAAAGGAAGGAACTAAAGAAGTTATTGATTCATATCAATTTGTCAACACGTTGGACATAGAAGATGAATCTGCAATCATCATTGACGCTACAGCAGTATCTATTATGGACATTCTAACAAGTGATTCTACAAATTTAGCGCAAAAAAAGGAAATGAACGAAAGAAAAGTTTATTACATTATGGCTCCAGAATTAATTAATGACCCAGCAGGAAAAAGTGCAGCGGACGATTCAATATTTTATAATAATTCTGGTAAAGTAAAAGGAGTGAAATTAATATCTTGTGTTCCTAATTCACCTCCTTCATTAAATTATAACTACACGTTTAACAATGTTCTTAATACATCGCAGCTTAGCAGTGACACAACTAGCGCATATGACAAATTTTTTACTGCCTACAACTTTCAATTATCAGAAATTCAGCCGGTTAGAAAAGGACTTAAAACTGAGATGACAACAAATCTATTAATTAATGCAAAAATTCAAGGCAAAGGATACAGTGAAAACGTTTTAGATAGTAAAAAGAAAAACAAGATACCATATTTAAAATCATTGTTAATAAATATAATAAAAACTTTTACGTCAAATAAAGAAAAAGATAAACAAACTTTTTTATTTAATACAAACTTTCAGCAAAAACGTTCAGGCGACTGGTTGCAGGTTTTGCTTTGTTTAGCCTTAAAAGGTCGCGCTTTTAAAATTTATAGAAAACCTGGAAAGCCGCAAGTGAAAGGAGACACTGATGTAGAAAAACAATTTACTCATGTATATTTTGTAACGCATGACAGAATTGCATTGGCATTTGCTTTATTGTGTGGCGTGGAATGTATCTTTACTCACGCGCGCTCACATGCTGCTTATATTTTTAAACAAGCATCGGCATCAGCGATTGAAGCTGAAAGAATAAAAGCAATTAATAATAAAAACGCGTCTCTCACAAAAATTATTTCAAATTTAGGAAATCCAGCAAATACAGACACTTGCGCCGATTGCAAAGAAGAAATATCAACATACTATAGTTTAATAAAGCCAAAGATTGCTACTTATCAACAATTCAGAACAACAGACATCATTAATAATTTTGAGAATGAAATAACAAAAGTAATTCCAAATAAATACCCTTTCTTTAAACCAGATGGCAATAATCATGTAATAAAAAATGATGTGTCCTCGTTTTCAGTTAAGTTATTTTCAAATTTTACTAGTGAATTATTTGGAAAATGTTTGATGTATTCTTTTTTACTTTTAAATTTTCCTGATTTAACAAATCAAAATACAGAAATCTCAACAAATCTTCAAGTCCTCAGAGGCATAGTGACACTCGCTGCGGCAGCTGCAGTAAACAATGGTCTCACAGGAGCTGACAAAGAAAAGAATCAAACTGACGTCATAAAACAAAAAGACGAAGCCATTGCATTATATGGAAAAATTATAGGTGACATAAATTCATTGGACTCTACTTTATCAAGTTACTTTGTTGTAGCCACCGCAGCAAATGCGTCAAACTTAACATTGTCAATTAATATGGCGAACACCTTTAAATCATTTCAAAAAACTCCAAGTTATAAATTAGCCGCTGGTTGGAACTGGGAAAATACATCAGGAAATAATAGAATATGGGATGCTTTTAAAAACGTTGCTATTGGGTCTAAAAATTTAGATTATAAATCTGATAAAAATGCATTTCTTTATAACTTGGACAATTTGCCAGAACACATAAAAAATTTTTTAAACGTAACTTATGTCAACATTTTAAATGGAATATTAAATAACGCATCACGTGATGGATACGTTAAAGAGCCAACAAAAGCAGACCCTAATACAACAATTAGCCCAAATCGCTTGCCAAAATTTTTATTATCAGCAAAAGGTTTTTGCGCAGAAGTCCTTCTCAACTTCCCTGAAACAACTAAAATAACTGTTTCCCCTTCCACTGCTAAAGGAATGATTAAAAATGTTAGTAAACGCGCCAGACAGTCAGGAGGAACCGGAGGTGAAGATGAAGATGAAGATGAAGATGAAGATGAAGCTGAAGGTGACGTTGACATTGAGGTCGTTACAGATGACTGTATTGACGCCGTTAAAAGGGTCATGAGAATCAATTCGGATCTTAATTTTTTTAATGATGACTTAGTAGTTGCCGAAAATTCAATAAGCACAGAAAATATGTTAATTAACCACAAAGCCGATGGACAGGTTTCATGCACAGCCGACCGCTACTCAACCGAAAAAGTTTCGGAATTAAATGTAGAAGAATCAAACTTACACCCCTTAACAGACAGTAATACAAGGTATGATTATGAACCAGGCGGACCAGTTATAATACAAAGCGGTGGAGATGTTAATACAAGAACAAACACTTCAGCAAATCTTGTTAGCTATTCTGACGCCATAAAACAGGATTCAATTTATAACCCAACAACCGAAAATGACATTAAGAGTGCAACTTATGTATTATTAAATGCTAACTTAGATTTTAAACCACCCATTCAAGCGGTTAAACAAATACCCACAACTATGTGGGAATATATCACTAGTCTTGGAAATAAAACTAAAGAGGTGCCAGATAATGGACGCAATTATAGTGAGATAAAACAAGAATTAAACAGTATGGAAGAAAAAATTAGTGAGGAAGAACAAATTGGTGGTTCAGGAACTCCAAGTGCTTCAGAAGAATCGGAAAAGATTGATGCTTTGCGTGAGTTGGTTACAGATTTAGATTTAAAACCGGCTTCCGAAGAAGAACAAATTCCTGAGGACGCCGATTTATTTACAGCAACCAACGAATATTATCACCCCATGTTGCCCATTTATATGATGGCTGAATCATTAAATGAAGTTGCTCAAAACGATGCAGTTGATGAATCATTGGAATACAATTTGTTCTTAAATTATTTGAATTATCTTACTCAACTCCGCGAGACGTTACACGCTTCTTACGCATCAAAGAATAGATTAGACGTTGTATGCGCCTTTGTAATTGGTGAAGGGTTGAAAGAGTTATTATTTGACAGCGATGTAAATGATTTGGATATGGAACAAGCTGGAGGCCAGTTGACTCAGCCTTATAGAGGATCAAGTCAAACTCAAACTCAAACTGTAGAAGATGCAGACTCTATAGAAGATGTAAAAAGACGCATTCAAAACAAAGAAGGCATTCCTATTGACCAACAAAGACTTATTTTTCCAGGAAAAGACGTTGGTGAAGGACCTGCGCAATCTCGTTTTTTACCTCCATCAGAAGAACCTCAGTCTTTACCACCTGTTATTAATAGCAATTTATATTGTGAAGCTGTTATGGGAATATCGGAAGATAATTTCAAACCAGTTTCTATATTAACAGGCATTCTTAAAAATGTTATATCAGGTTATAAATACAGAACGCCAAAAGAGATTGAAGACGGAAAAATAGTCCTTAAAAATCCAATATTCTCAGACTACATTAAAAAAGTAAATATGTCTGATATTTTTAGCGTAGAACGTGAAGTCTATGAACCAATTAAAACGTTCAAAGAGAGAACGTTTAGGTTTTTAATTGAAACTGGAAACATAATCATAAGTGATAGAGGAGGAGTGCCTGTAAACCTTCCTCCACAAGCTCCTCCACAAGCTTCTCCACAAGCTTCAGCGGAAATAATTCATCCTGATGCAGCTGGTCTTCGCGAAATTCAGGCAAATTCCGCAGAAACTCGCATGAGAAATGCTGGACAAGAAGAAATGACGCCATCTTCCAGCCCTCCAGAATTTGACGACGAACAACAACGATTGGCCTTAAGAAAAGAGCGAGCAAATAAAATGCTTGAAGCAACATCAAGGCGAGGTTTGGGAGGTTCTAAAAAATACAGAAGAAAAAATAACCGAAATACAAGAAAAAATGCAGCGAAGTAAAATGCAATAATTTTATAGTTATATTTATATAAATGGTTGATTTATGTAAATATAAAAATGCTCTTGGTGAACCAGGGAAGGGTGTTCACTCATATAGAATATTTGGTGTAGCAATTGCTGACGTCGTTATGACACTAATTGGCGCTCTAATTTTATCTTATCTTTTTAATTGGTCTTTTCTATATACAGCAGTTGGGTTGTTCATTTTAGGAATCATTTTGCACAGGTTATTTTGTGTTAGAACAACTATAGACAAGGCGCTATTCCCTAATGCGAGATGAGATGTGATGAATTGGTATTAACGCAGCATCACTATCACTTTTTATTATAGTTGGTTTTGGAGTTGGTGATTGCGTTTCTGTTGAGTTTTTTGCAATAGGTTCTGTTACTGTTAGTAGAGTTGACTCTGGCTTTTCTTCTTTTTTTGAAAAGGCAGGCTCTTTAAATTCATATATATCCAATAACTTTTTAATAACTTTACTTCTCTCAATATCACTAGCGGTGAGCTCGGCAATCTTTATTCCAAAATTAGTTTCTGAGTTGTTTCTTATCAAAAAATTATTATATTTCTTATACTTTGTTATAAAATCAGACAAACCACTATCCATCCCCCTATCAGATTGTTTTAAATCTCCAGTAATTATCATCTTACTGCCTTCGCCAATTCTAGTTGTAAGCATTAACATTTGATTTGGAGAACTATTCTGCATTTCATCTGCAATAATGAATGCATTTTTAAAGGTTCTCCCTCTCATAAATGCTAAAGGAGATATTTCAATAACATTATTATACAACATAGCATCAAGGTCTTTTTTCTGATAAAACTCATTAAATATGTCAAAAATTGGCCTAGTCCATGGATCCATTTTCTTATTAATATTTCCAGGAAGAAAACCTATCTCTTCTTCTTCCACAGGGACAACTGGACGAGTTAAAACAATCTTATCAACGGCACCACTTTTAAGATCTTTTATGGCTTGATTGCAAGCTAACATAGTCTTTCCAGTTCCTGCAGGACCAACCGCAAATAATATTTTAACGCTTGGGTCATTCAAATAGTTTACATAATGTTCTTGGTTTGGAGTTTTAGGTTTATAAAAAATAGATAACGCCTTTAAATCACCGGAATCCTTTTTCATATTATAAAAAAAAGTTCTAGAATGCGAGTGCGAATATCTAGGCAATTGTCTAAACATACTTACAATGTGTAACAATGAAAAGGTTGTTAAAGTCCTTAAGAATTTTGTCATTTACTTTATTAAAGTATTATTTTTATATCAATTTTACTTGCAATAATTTTATATTTATACTTTCTTATTATAAGAGTTGTTTAACTCAAATGACGTCATAATAATTCTAAGTATAAGAGTAGCAGTCAAATAATCGTTCGTCTGTTGGGAACACAGTGACCTATCCATTTCTCCCCAATACATGACAGCTCCAACAACTACCCAAGAAATTACAAAACATCTTGCAATGTGTGTTAATACAACTAATACAATATTATTTTTCAAGTTGTCAATATTTTCTGCTTCGCAAAACACAAATAGCACTAAAAGTCCAAGAACTATCACCGTTGCAAATATAGCGTTAACAATAAGATAATCATAAATTGTCAAACTTATATGCAAAGGTTGCTTAACACATACATCATTATTCATCGCAAAATAGTAATCGCAAAATATCATTGGAAATATAAAGATAAACATAAACAAGAAGCAAACAAACCGAATAACTCTTTCAAGAGCACGAGCATTTTTCTTTTCGTCAGGTTTTACTAGAATGCTTTTTAGTTCTGTAAATGAATTATTGTTCTCTATATCGTTATGACCTTGACCAGTCATTGTTATTGCATTAAATTAATATCAATTCGCCTTTTGCTCTTCAATTTTTTTAACAACTTGAAAATATCTTTTAAACTTTTTAATTCCATCTAAAGTATAACCGTCACACTTTCTAATAGGAATCATTTTATAACCATATACATTAAGAATTTGTCTAACTAAGTTTAAAAGAGGCCATTTTTGAGTTTTATCAGCGTCCTTTTGCAAACTTGTCAACGAAGAAGAGCTAAGATTCTTTTTTAATTCTAAAATATCATTTTTGAGAGAAACGTATATTTCGTGGTTAATTAACATATCGCGCAAAATAAGTATTTCATCTGGATAATCCTTGCTATTAACAAGTATTCCAGTTGCAACCAAAATTTTTTTGCTAATTTCGTCTATTCCTTCTATGCCGGTTTGAGTTGTTGTCTGAGGCTGGGGTTCCTCCATTAATGTAATAAAAATATAAAAAATGTTTATATTTTTATCTCAATTAATAATTTAATTTTAAAGTTTAGATGCCAAATTCAGGAATAGTGTAAGACTCGCCATTCTTCACATACTTTGCGATAATCTTAGGGTTTGACTTGTTGCTAACAATATCTTCCGCCTGATAAACATTCATGTTCTTGTCAATATAATAGACAATCCCCTGAATATCCTGCGCCCACACTTCAATCTTTTGAGTCACTTGCTTATTCTCATCATGCAAATCAACAACGCCGTGAGGAGTTCCCTTCATATGAGTTCCGCAATATTCATCCTCTTCCTTCTTTCGTCTTGTGCATTGTTCACCATTTGCGCGCTTTGCGGAACAACGATCGCAAAATGGCACAACATTCTTAACGCGCTTTCTCTTCATAAAATCCTCCTTTGACAATGCAAACCTATCGTAATCATAGATGTGCTGAAGAAGATTGCTCATTTGTTCATTTTGCGCGATACCTAATGTGGTGGCCTTGTCACGAATGCTATCCTTAAATGTTGTAATATATCCGTCTAGTCGCTTATTAATTCTGCGCTCCATCTCGTTTGGTTACATTATAATATTGTATTAACTTTAGTTCAATTTTTTAAATATATAAGAAAACAATTTAAAGAACGTTTGCAGGGTCTGTCTTCTTTTTTCTTGGAGTATATTTTCTTTTTGGTTTCACTTCTGTTGCTGGCGTTTCCGACTTTGTTTCAGTTTCAGATGTTAATATAGACATATCATCTGTTTCTTGTTTATTTGTTATTATTTCTGTTGGTGGTTCTTCTTTTTGTTCTTCTTTTTGTTCTTCTTTTTGTTCTTCTTTTTGTTCTTCTTTTTGTTCTTCTATAATAACCTCATTCGGTTCATCTATATTTAAAAATATACCTTCTAAGGTATTTTCTCTCTTGGGTGGCTGCCCTAAAATAGGAATGTCTCCAGTAGATTCAAAAGAAGACGAAGAGAATGACGTAGATTTTGGTGTTAAAGATGGTTCACTCAAACTGTTTTTCAACTCATGTAATATTTCCTTGTCCACGTCCTCACTCATAAGAGTATCCATCATAGACTTTCTTTTCATTTTATGCATCTCAACCGAATCCTCAAATTTGATATCGTGTAATATTTGACTAGTAAATAGCTTCATTTTTGTTGTAAAACGCGTAAAATATTTAGTGTGTAATTTGTGAAAAAATTCAATGTAAGTCACGAACAAGGTTAATTTCTCTCTTAAAACGATATTGTTATAATTAAAAGTGTGTATAAAATTGTCTATATTCAGACCAGTTGCATTCTTAAGTTGATGTTGCTTCAAGTCGTGTTCTTTATTCAAAAAGTAATTGTGTATTGATCCTAATAAAGCAATTATGGTTTCGTGCACACTTTGAATTATTTCAAAATCATACTGTTTAAATGGCTCTAAATCTTTATATGTTGGATAACTACTCTTATTAACGTTTATTAAATCCATAATTTTCCTATCATCCGGCATATTTTCCGTTATATAATCCACTACAATTTTGTAAAGCTTAAAATATTCACAGTATATGCGATTTGTTATAGCAGAGTAAAGACGCTTCATATCATCGTATTCTATGTCTATTAACTTTCCTTGAAAGTGGAATGAATCCAATCCAAAAATAAAGAGATTTTGTTTATTTGATTTTATAAATTCGGAATAGATTATTTTAAGTTGACTTATTTTGCCTTCTAATGTCTCAAACATCTTCACATTTTCATTTTTCAAGTCAACAACTTTTGTAAAATCTATTTTGAGGTTATTTATACGTTTATCCACATCCATAAAATATTATGATAAAATTAATTTATCAATAATATTTATGGAGAATGCAGAAGATACCTACATTGATGAACAAACAAATTTAATCCCAATTAATAGCAATGATGTTGAATGGACTACCGAACATGAGCAAATTCTTATTGAATGGGCAGATAAAGCAATGTGCTATAGATGGCTTCACTCTAAATCAAACACACTGTTCTCAAACCTAAATGCTTGGTATACTATACCGGTCATTGTTATATCAACTCTTACCGGAACCGCAAACTTCGCTCAAAATCGCGTCCCTGAAGAGTATCAAAACTATTTTGCAATGGTTGTCGGAGGATTTAACATTTTAGGAGGAATTATTTCTACTATTCAGCAATTCTTAAAGATTACTCAACTAAACGAAGCTCACAGAGTCAGCGGCATTTCATGGGATAAATTCTACAGAAACGTAAAAATTGAACTTGCCAAGCATCCTTCTGAGAGAATGCCTCCTGGCCAAATGTTAAAAATGTCCAAGGAAGAATTTGATCGTTTAATGGAAACAAGCCCAAATATCCCTGAAAAAATTGTAACCGCATTCAAAACATCATTTAAACACAGCGAAACCTTTGATAAAATTGTTAAACCTGAAATTTGCGATGTGCTTGTATCCACTGAAAGTTACAGAAATCCATGGTCTAACGAAGAAAATAGAGAGAAAAACATCTCAGAACTTGCAAAAAACAAGGCATTGAAAGAAGCAAGACAAAAACATCTTGATAAGGCTAACAGGAACCTTGTAAAAGAATTCAAAAGAACATTCTTTAATTTAAATAACCGCGAACCAATGGATTCCGAAATTATTGATAACTTGAAAGATAAAATTGAGTTATCAGTTTTGCAGGGCATCATTAATGAGCAAAGAGATCAAGAGAAAATAGCTGTCGTTGTTTCTAGCGGAGACGAATCAAATGCAGTTTAATGCAGCGTTGGATAAGAATTCGGCAATATAACAATTGACAACAGTAAAAACAAATAAAAACCTATATAAGTTCCATATGCATCCGACCCTATTCCATAGAACGTAAGTATTTGAACAATAACGTAAAGAAATATTATTGAAAACCCTATTATACTTATTATTTTACCTGCCGACATATAATTATTTGAGAAAATTAAATACTTATATGCACCAATTAAATTATGAAATAATCCTTTTCACTATTCCATTCTTCTCCTAATACCGATTTATTTACATAATGGCAAGTCAAGGGGCATTGTTGTTCATACTTCTTAAGTGCCCAAGTTGGATGACCATTATCGTCGCTCAAATAAATGCTATTATACAAATGGTCGTGTTCATTTTCTTTATCCGAATTCTTTTCTGAATACATTTTTACATAACCGGTAAACAACGCAAATCGCACTATACCACCTCTATTTTTCTTTAAATCAAAAACATTGTCATTTTTTGTATCCTCTTCACGAGCTTTCTTAAAACCCCCATTCTTGACAGCATTCTGATAATCCGTAAAATAATAATATGATTCTGGAAGAACTTCTTGGACGGTTTGAGACTCCCCAAAGGTTGCCACAAAATCTATCTTCTTTGCTTCCATGCCAACATAAGCAACAATTGGCGATTCATAAATATTGTCGCGGTTGTCTTTCAAATAAGTAAACTCCAAATTATTCAAATCGGAGAAAAACTCTGTTACTGTATTATCTATCGGAAAACCGCAAACCTTTTTATGATTAATAATCTCATCCATTGTCACCAACCACAAGTCATTCATTCTTCGCAGATCGTGACATCTTATCACACAGTCACTAAAATCATAAAATACATAAAATTGATTTCCGTGATTTATAAACCCCTTATATTCGTAATCTCCGCCTTTAATTCTATAAGACGTGCGCATTATTTCCAATATAAGATTATTATAATCCATAATTGGCAAACCTCTCTCATAATTAAAACTAGGGAATGTTACCAAATCTTTTTTAGCCTCATGCGATTCATCATACTTTCTCAATATATATTGCAAAAAAGGGTTCTTTCCTGTTTGGTTAATATAATACGCACAAATGTGAATATTACCATTCTCAAACTTATTTGTTTCAAAATCCAAGTCATCAGTTAAAGAATCAATCCCTGGGTAATGTGCGTAAATCGGAATATGCGTTTCGTCCGCAGAAGAACATTGATTAGATGTCTCCATCATCTCTAAATAAGACTTTAATGCTTCTCGTTCTTGCTCATACATTTCATTTATTCGTTCACTATATTCACCATCGCTTTCATTGTCGCTCATTTTATAATATTTAATGTAAATATCATTTTAAATATATTTTTATACTCAATATATATAAAATATGAGAGTTCTCTCAAAAATTATTATGTTTGCTTTATTCATTGCGTCTAGTGTGAATAAAAGTGCGAGCGTGGACACTATGGAACTTTTGCAATATGGTGGAGGAGATTATGGCGGTGGAGATTATGGAAGTTCAAGTGGTGGAGATTATAGTTCACCGGATTCATCTTCAACTAGTTACGATACAGGAGACGCACCCACACCAGAAGATACTAGTTATGGAAGCGAAGAATCAGAAACAGCACCAGTGGAAGAACCCACTCAGTCAGACGACGAATCAGTTATTCACAAAAATATTAAGAATATAAAAATTCCAAAGGAAGTAAGCAAGATTATTAAGGTGATTGCCAAGAAAATTATTCAGCCTGATAAAAAACCCAAAGGAGTCTCCAAAAGAGCACCTAAGAAAAATAATAAACCAAAATCAAACCTTAAACCCACTAAAAAACCTGTAAAACCAACAAAGAAACCCATAAAGAAATTTGAAAAACTAAAATCTCATCCAAAACCTCCTCCAAAAAAAGTAAATAAGGATAAGAAACCAAATAAACGTCCCACAAAACATTACTTTTTAAGAAAGCGCGCATAAACAACGGATTATTTCTACTTATCTACTTTTCGCTTTATTGTTTCCTTAATTTGTTCTTCTCTATTATCTAGAATAAATTTAGTAACTTCCTCTGCCTTTGCAGGAGTTGACGCAAAATATGTTTGTAATGTTGCAATTAATGATTTGGCATTGATGGGCTTTTTTACTTTATTTTGTTTGTATACCAAGCATCCTCCATTTATATCAAAACAATCAATCTCGTTCTGTTTCATTACTTTCATCAATCCTTCAGACAGTTGCTTCTTTTTATTTTTTCTATCTTTGATTTCTTGCTGCAACTTTGTTATTTCAGAATCCATTTTGATCCACTCTTTTATATTTGTAATTAGCTCATCCTTAGTCTCCATATAAAATTAACAGTAAATTAATTTTATATTATTATTCAAAATATATAATTTTTAAGTGAATTAAATTTGCTCATCAGGTGAAACTGGGTGCAATAACTTATAATGACGTCCACATAATCCGTCTTGATTGATCTTACATCCGCACTGTGTTCCCTTATTCTTGCCTGTTTTTAGAATTTGGATGCAACCAGATTGCGGCGACGATGATGAAGCTAACGAAATAACGACATTCTCATTCTGTTCCTTTTGAGATTTCTTTTGCATCTTCTCGGATGCCTTCTTCAACTTTTCTTCATCCTTTACCTTTTGTTTCTCCTCCTTGGCCTTTTGCTTCTCATCCTTGACTTTCTGTTTCTCTTCTTGAGCCTTTATCTTTTCCAATAAAGCAAGCGCCTTCTTTTGGTCCTTTGCTTGCTTTTCTTTTAGCTTCTTCTCGTTATACAATTGTTTAAAAACGTGACTATAATGAGCAGAACAATAAGTATTATTATCTAAATGAAGTGTTTTGACATATGTATTGTGGCACCCAGGATATCCGTATTTATAACAACACTTTCCCTTAGTAAGGATTGAAGAGATTGGGTTTTTTGACGCGTTTTCAAATTCATCGTCATAAAAATTAACACCGTGCACATTTTTATATCCCTCTTTTGGTGGCAATAACTTATTCTGAATAGTTCTACAATATGGACATCTGATTTGCGTTGATTTCACCGCGCATCGTTCCATTGCATTATACTTTTTCTTATGATTAAAAATGTCGTTATAAATAGCGTCATAATTAAACTTATGATTGCAAGAGAGTGAAATACAGTCTTCTTCCAGAGGTTTATTTGTAATTAAACAAACGTTCAAATCATTACCGTCTTCTGGTTCATCTAGAGACTTGTATAATTCATCGTAAAAATTAACATTTCCCTCTATTTTATAATTTGGCATTACATTAATTGTGCATTTAGTCTTTATATTTTTTATCTTCCTTTAGTTATAATATGTCGCCAAATAGATGGGGTCCACCAATATGGTCTTTTTTTCATACGCTTGCAGAAAAAATTAGTCCAGATAGGTTTCAACAAGTCTTTCCACCATTGTTCAACTTTATTTTTAGAATATGCAGAGTTTTGCCTTGCCCAGAATGCTCCGAACACGCGGTTCAGTTCTTATCCAAAATAAATCCTGCTGGTGTAAGAACTAAAGAGGATTTTAGAAATATAATGTGCATTTTTCACAACGTTGTAAATCGTCGCAAAAATAAATCTCCTTTCAACCCTTTGAATTTAACAAATATATACTGTAACAAAAACGTGGCAACAGAATTTAACAATTTCGTAAGCGTTTTTCACACTAAAGGAAATATGAAGCTTTTAGCTGAAACATTTCAACGAAAGCTTGTTTTATCCGACTTTAGAAAATGGTTTGTAAATAATATCCAATTTTTTGTTACTCCAATGCAACAACCCATTGTAATCATGGATGACACTGCATCACAATTTACACAAGCAAATAGTAATGCTGAATCTATTAGTGCTTAGATTTACTTAGAAGTTGTGCTCGTAACTAACTCGCCGTTTTTATAAACCGAACATCGAAATTGCTGTTTCTTGGGCATAGAGCATATTTCCTTGCTGCTTGATATCTCATTGAAAAACAAGTATTTAGATGATCCGCCAACATATAAAAGTCCAGGAATTAATACACCAGCTGCTGCGCCTGTTATCAAACTTAATAATATGTCAGATGCACTTGTAATGCATTGCTTCATATATCTAATTCCAATATCCATTAACAAATAAGCTAACAATCCACCAAATACCCACCAATTGACATCCTTGTTTAAAAACATGGGCATGCAAATATAGCACATTGTAAACGCTAATACGAATAAACTGAATCCTGCATTTCCATATTTACTGTATTGAGCCATGTCACATACTCTATTTTGAGACGCTTTTGGAACAACTCCTGATATCATCAACAAGAACTCTCTTGCTACTGAAATGGCCAACAAAAAGCCTAAATATATAAACCCCTTGAAATTCTGAAAAATAAATGACATGCTAAAAACACCAAGGGCAACTATTAATGGACTGTAAAACGTAAGCAAAACAACAATGTTCATTGGTTGAACCATAATGAGAGGTGTATTAAAATTATCTGTTTGAATTGGTGATATTTTTGAAGTAATATTGCTCATATAATAATAAACTATATAATATTTTATTATTATTCTATTCGTGTTTTTTTGTCATGGACTAATTTAAATTTAATTAAGTGTAATTTTATGCTGTATTAACTCCTGCTGAACTTATTGGTGTAAATGTTCCTGCGTATGGAGTGAAAGATGGTCCTGGACCTGGACCTGGAGTTACCCCAATTGCTACTTCAATGCGTGCCAAATTGTTTTGAATTGTATAAGCTAATGGGGTTGCGGTATATAAAAGGTAAATATTAGACCCAAATGCTATTCTAGTAGTGTTTCCATCACTAAAATTAATATAGACCGATTGAACGCCCGTATATTGAAGATTATAAATACCGGATCCCCCGGTAGTGCCCAATTGATTAAAACAACCTCCGGCATTGACATTAACACTTGGAGTGACATTAAATGTAAATCCAGCTGGTTGTGCGCCGCCAAGTGGTATTGTAACACTTGAGATTGTTTGCGACGTTGGCCAGTATGTTGATCCCAATACTTGAGTTGCTGTTTGAGTCTGTGTTCCTGTAGTTCCCTTAGTAATATATGTAGCAGCTATCTGATATACACCTCCAACTTGTGAAATAGTTGCTATCGCATATGTTGATATCAAATTTCCCAAACCAATTATAAATGGACCATTACCTGTACCATATGGTCCGCCATATTGAGTGCTGTAATATGCTTCTTGTATTATTGTAAAGGTATTACTTGTATTATCACGATAGGATGCTACAGAAGAAGTATTATAAAAATTTCCGTTGCTAGATAGTCCCTCAGTAGTTCCGCAAGACTTGAACAAAGTTCCTGCAACCCATTGAGCATACAATGTTTTATCTGATGACATAAAAATAGGAGTGTAATTGCTATAAACATTGTTAACTAGATAACTGGTTCCAGTTCCATTTGCTGCTGTATTCCATCCTACAAAAGTGTATCCTGTTTTAACAAGAGATCCATTGTTGTTAAGAATTCCCACACTTGTACCTGAAGAATAGGCTGTTGCACTAGCCGGAATTGACCCACCAGTACTTCCATTACCAGAATATGTTAGAGTATAAGGTGTAGCAGGATTAATCCATTGGGCGTATAAAATAACATTCTGAGGAGGCATATTAAAACCATTACTTGTAATGGGATAACTATCACCTGTTCCATCAGCTTTTGAATTCCATCCATTAAATGTTAATGAGCCATATGTTAAACTACCGGTATTTCCTAAAATGGATACAGATTGGTATTGTTTATAATTAGTTGCTGCTGCTGGAACTGAACCACTAGTAGCACCATTAGGATTATATGTAACAGAATAGTTTGTTCCAGAACTACTGTACCATTGCGCATATAAAGTTACATTATCGGTATAAATCGTAAATGTGCTTGAACCTGTAGCTGGATAATATGTGCCTGTACCAAACTGCAGAGTATTCCAACCTGCGAATATAGAGCCTGATAGAGTAAAAATGTTGTTTGTTACTGTTACTGTTGAATTGGGAGTATAATAAGTTGTTGTAGGAAGAGTTCCACTACCGCCATTAGAATTATAGAATACTCTAGGATTTTGTCTCCATTGTGCGTAAAGTGTTGTATTTGCATTAATTGCGAATGTATTTGTAGGGGAATATAATGTTCCAAACCCACCACTAGTGCTGGCAACAGTATTCCAACCAGCAAATGTGTAGTTAGTTCTTGTTAAAGTTCCAGTTCCTAGAACTGTTACGGATGAACCAGAATTGTACGATGAACCATCTGTAGGTGCGGTTCCTGATGTGCTTCCATTTCCTAAATAAGTAACAGTATATGCTCCACTTGGTGTAGGTGTTGGTGTTACTGACGATGAGGAACTAGAAGATGAAGAACTAGAAGAAGATGATGGTGCAATAAAAGGAGGACAAAATACAAATCCATTTGGATTGTTACTATATTGCCCTAAAGTATTATAACATGGAAAGCATTTCCCATTTGGCCCACAGTTAGTGGCCAATCTATTTTTCGCTCGTCTATTTGCAACGCTTGATGCGCCAACACCTCCTCCGCCTGGACTATATCTGTTGTTCAAATCTGTTGGTTGATTTGAGCTTAATCCTGGTCCCATTCTTGTGCTTCTACGTGCTCCTACACCTACATTTTTTTTGTATAAAAAACCATATGGTCCAATCCAAAATTGACCGTTTGACATTATTTTATATAATAATAAAATAAATAATATTTTTATTATTTTACTGTTCTATTGTTCTATTCATCGTCAAATATTAAATCAAATACTTCGTGAATATTGCTTACTGGATGAAATGTAATATCCTTTACTATTTCGGTTTTTTCATATTTCTCCATAAAAGACTTGTAATCCTTGTCGTTTTCAACTGGATATAAAAACTCTTTAACCCCTGCTTTTATGCCTCCTAAAAATTTAAGATCTAAACCTCCAATTTCAGTCACACAACCATCCAAGGAAATTTCACCAGTTATAGCAATATTATACCTAATCTTTTTCTGATTCAATAAACTATAAATAACACTTGTGATTGCTGTTCCAGCACTTGGACCGTCTTTTGGAACGCTTCCTTCAGGACAATGAATGTGTATTCCGTGCTTCTTGTCTTCGTATAATTGGCGAATCTTCTCCTTATTTTCAAAAGACGTCAAATTCCACGCGAGTGTTAATGCAACGTTCATTGACTCTTTCATCACGTCACCCTGCATTCCAGTCAACTTCAAATTCAAAAATGTGTCGCAAGGATAAAACCGCGCCTGGATTGGTATAACGCCACCTTTCCCCATCGCGTTCGCCCAGAGTCCATTAATGATGCCAACTATACTGGTGTCATGAATCTTTTTATTCTTTACCTCGTGTTTATCCTTGAAATACTTGTTTTTAATATCATCAATTGAAATATTTATAGGGTATTCACAAGTGCAGTTCTTCAAGATATCAATATTTATCTCACCAACTATTTCAAATATAATTTCTCTCATCTTTCTTACACCAGGTTCGGAAGTATACTCGTCTATAATGAACTTGAGAACATCGTCATCCATTATTATAATGTCCTCTAGACCCATCTTCTTGTAAACTTCAGGAAGCATATGAGTCTTTGCAATAATAAGTTTGTCTTCAAGAGAGAGATTTGAGAATTTAACGCGATGAATGCGGTCCAATAAGATTTTATCAATTGAATCAACGTCGTTATATGAGAGAACAAATAGTGCTTTTGATAAATCCAAATCTATGCCTGAAAAATACTTGTCCTGGAAAACATCATTTTGCGTTGGATCAAGCAAATGCGTCAAAATACCAACAATTTCCTTACCATGTTCTGTCTTGGAAATCTTATCCAACTCGTCTATGAAAATAATAGGGTTCATGCATTTTTTATCAATAAGAATCTGCACAATGCCGCCCCACGTTGAACCAACGTAGGTATAATTGTGTCCGTGCAATGTGCTACCATTACTATCACCACCCATTTGAATCATAGAAAACGGTCTGCTATTGCCCTTCTCATCAATCAAACAATTTGAAAGACCTCTTTTTGCTAGCGAGGTTTTACCAACACCTGGTGGGCCTTCAAAGCCAAAACAGTAACCATCTTGTTCACCATTTATCCATTGACCAATAATTCTCTCTATTTGCTTCTTGGCTTTATCATGTCCATAAACGGCCTCATCTAAAACAGTCTTAACATTCTTCATGTAGTCCCCAATCTTTCCAAAATTTGAAGTAATTTCTTTGATGTCATTCAAGAAATCTATAGAAATGTCAAATTTAAGCTGCTTATCCAATAGCAGTTCTGGATTTGTAACGCTACTAAAATCCACAAACAACATAACGCTCTGGGTTAACTCTTTCTTATTTTTACCATGAGGATTTATACTTGCCAAATTTAAGTTATCTTTTTCAATTAGCGAGTTAATCACTATTATAAGAGAGACCAATTGATGTTTATCCATTGCAGTTATATGCTTCTTTATTTTTTTTATTATTGAAGACATATTGTTTCCAAAAGCTTTTGCTTTAATTTTTTTCACGTTTGACAAAATCTCAATGCTTGTATATTTGTCCTTCTTTTGAATTTCTGGAAAAAACTCTGTTATCTTAGGATTTTTAAGAATTTCAACCATGTGATTCCTATTTTGGTCCATTATACACATAACAGGCTCCTTCGTGTAAATATTAAATGGTATTTTTAATAAGCCATCCAAATATTGGCGTGCCTTTGATCCAGAATCCTCCGATTTTGCTTTGATTTCCTTCAATTTAACCATAGCTTTTTCCTTGACGATGTCCGTTGTTTTCATTAAACAAATCTGTTGTTCCAATGGAATCTTATTCATGTCAAAATTTGACAAATCATTTGTATACTGTATTGTTTTCTTCATTGCCTCGCGAAAATATTGCTTTATTGACCACGGAAAACTATCAAATAAAATGGTCTGTTCAACTGTATCCACTGTTCCATTAGTGTCGTTTGATAATAAATCGTATAATAAATAAGCAAGATACTTGTTATCATATTCATTTGAAGTTACCAATAAATAAATAAGAGTATTTCGCTTTGTGTATAAGTCGCTTCCGATAAAATCCTTAACGATAAACAACAAGGTCTTTTGTTTTAACAACTTGTGTTGAGTCTGGCATCCAATAAATTTATTATAAACATCTGTATTATTCATTATTAGATAATCTTTCAACGTTAAAGATGCAAAGAATCGTTCAAAACTTTCGCTCTTAAAATCATCATCCGTAGGCAAATTATTCTTTACGCAGGAAATAGAGTTATTTATAAATTTATTATTTAAAAATTGTATTATAATATCATCAACTATTCCATAAATCAGCAAATGCTTATTAAACGCGCTGTGATACACATACACCTTTAAACCGTAAACTTTCATGTGAAACTGTTTTGAATTTATGGCAACGTCTGTGCAATCAAAGTTTTTAGTTTTTTCTGTAATAAATTCATCCATAAAAGTTGTTTTTATTTTACCGTCAGCCTCTTTTTCGGTTTTCTTTAAATTAACGACCTTGTATTGGGTTGGATGAAAATACTTTTTCAATAATTCGTATTTTAATGATTCTTCCTCATTTGTAACAATTGCATTGTTATTTCCAAAACAGATTGAAAGCAAATCCTCAAATGATTCTGTTCCATAACTTTTTAATAACCCAGACAATTCATTGTTCAGAACCTGCAAATTACTAACTATATTATCTGTTGGCAAAAGAGTCATACTTTCTCCAATTGTTTTCATTCTATCGCTAATACTATTCAACGTATTGATGCATGTTGACAAATCACTAACTCCTAAAATATCAAGCATCTTATTTTTTTGAGCGTTTAATATTGTTTTTTGGATTATATCCTGGAAGAATGCTAGTTTCTTTTCAACCAGATTTGTTATATCCTGTGCATTTTTTAACGCCGCATTTACCGGAGTTATCTGCATTTTTTTATTCATATCGCCTAATTTATGCAAATATAAGAAAATGTAGAAAAAAATGCATCAACCTATTTTATTTTGAGCTTGAAAAAATTGAAGTAGTTATATTAAACCATATTAAACATAACACTGCAAGATAACCAAGAATGGGAATCCCAAGTTACTTTTCATATATCGTAAGGAATCATCCTGAAATAATTAAAAAATTATTAACTGGTCAAATGACAATTAATAATTTATACATGGATTGCAATTCCATTATTTACGACTCGGTTCGTAACATAAATTTTGACGAGCTTACGGAATCAGCAAGTCGCACAATTATATTACGCGTAATTCACAAGATTGAAGAGTATATCTCGTTGATTTCTCCAGACAATATCCTAATGATTGCATTTGACGGCGTCGCGCCTGTTGCAAAGTTGGAACAACAGCGTAATCGCAGATACAAATCCTGGTATCAAAACGAAATCTCTAAGACCATCATTAAGAAGGCTTCTGGTTCCGATCCATGGAATACCACTGCAATTACTCCTGGAACAGTTTTTATGCAAGAACTTGGTTCAACTATTTCAGCGTATTTTAATAACCCTACCAAATATGGAATAGCTAAGATTATTGTCTCTACATCGGATGAAGTTGGCGAAGGCGAGCATAAAATCTTTGATTATATTCGCCAAAATGCTGCCGACCACGCAGCAAAATCCACAGTTATCTATGGTCTAGATGCCGACCTTATTATGTTGTCAATTAATCACTTGCCAATCAGTGAAAAGATTTATTTGTTCAGAGAAACACCTGAATTCATCAAGACAATTGACAGCTCTTTAGAGCCAAATGAAACCTATTTGCTAGATATTCCAGAGTTGGCACACATCATAACCTTGAACATGAATAATGATGTAGAACTCACTACTGAACAGCAGAAGAATCGCGTTTACGACTACATCTTTATGTGCTTTCTTCTTGGCAATGATTTCATGCCTCATTTTCCTGCAGTTAATATTCGCACTGGAGGAGTTGATAAGCTACTCAATGCTTACAAGGCGACTCTTGGAGGAACGAATGAAAATCTCACTGACGGAAAAACAATTTATTGGAAGAATGTGAGAAAATTTGTTGAGTTTTTGGCTGGGATGGAGGACGAATATTTCAAGAATGAGATGAAGTTGCGCGATAAGAGAGAGAAATTCTCATATCCAACTGGGACGCCTGAGCAAAAATATGCCAAATTTGATGCGATCCCAAATTATGAGCGAGAGCTAGAGAAATACATAAATCCGTTCAAGGGTGGGTGGAGGCATAGATACTATAAATGCCTATTCAAGATTGACATTGATGAAGAGAGATGCAAAGAGATTTGTGTAAATTATTTGCAAGGATTGGAATGGACAATGAAATATTATACGTCTGGTTGTCCTGATTGGAGGTGGTGTTACAATCACAATTATCCTCCATTGTTGCAAGATTTGATTCGTTTTATCCCATACTTTGACACAACATTTATCAAAGAAAATGATTCAAAGGCGGTCAAACCACTGGTTCAGTTGTGTTATGTTTTGCCAAGACAAAGTCTAGGATTTCTACCGGATAAACTTTATAAAAAGCTCAAGAATGAACACGCAGATTTGTATCCAACAGATTGTGAGTTTATATGGGCATTTTGCAAGTATTTCTGGGAATCCCACGTAGAACTTCCAGAAATAGATATTAGTGAGTTGGAACAGTATGTTAACGAAGCTATGGTTTAGATTTTTAGCCAAACGTAAATAAATATTATATAACGGAATTTAATATAAAATATTTTCTTATATTAAATGACTAGCGTGTGGAATAGTATGTTTAGTAGAAGCAAAAACTCGCAAAATATATCTGAAACAAATTTTCAGAATAAAGCAACAGATTTCAGTCTTTTAAGGAAAAAAAAAGTAAAATGTCCAACGGATGAAAAATATAGAGCGTCAATTGATTTTGAATTTAACACGGTTGAAGAATGTGACCGCGCTAAACAAGCCGTAGCACAAGAATTAGCCGAATTGAACAAACCTTATGTTAGACGCGACTTGGCTAAAGAAGATAGAGATAGACGACAAATGATAAGAGACTCAGAAAATGCGTTTTTTAAAGCCCAAAGAAGAAAAGCGGCTATAGGAGACTTTGACGCAATTTATCCTAATGAAAAAGCTGGGGCGACAGTTATGATTAAAGGAAAACCATATATTCTAGATGATACATTAAGACCTATTGTTGAAGGAGGTCGCAAGTCAAGAAAAACAAGAAAATCAAAGAAATTAAAGAAATCAAGAAAAACAAGATCCAAGTCAATAAATGGTAAATCTAAGAAATATAGAAAATAATAAGTGTGTGAAATTAAATTATTTTAACTTTTTAATAGATATTAGTGAATTGAAGCAGTATGTTGCAAAGCTACGGCTTAGCTGTTTTCCTATTCTCGTTATATTCATTAAATAAATCAAGACACGTATTAACATCCGGAAATTTATATTCACGAAATTCTTCTCTTAACCACAATATTACATCTTCATCCTTGAAGATGTGATTAAAAAGAACTGCAGCCTTCAATTTATTCTCAGGATATTGGTTTTTCATTTGAAAATAATCCTGACTCAAAATGAATGTTGCTAACCCTTTCATAACATTCTTTTGAATAGGAGATTTGTAATAATTGTGACAAATAGTGACAAACCACCTAGTTTTTTTATTTTCTAGAGGAAGCAAATTAACAGCAATAATTAAATGCTTATCATTAAATGAAACGCGAGACCAAGTAAACGTCGGATAAATAAACATGTGAAAGTTGTGAGTAGTTCGTTTATTATCGTTCATTGATTTCATCATCGCGTTAGATTGATAATCAAAGGATAGACCAATGCGGTCGTTAAACTTGTATTGTTTAATATTAGTTGGAGGAATTGCGCTTCCAAAACCACCCTTATGAACATATTCAGGATGTCGCAAATCCATAGTATTGAATGCGCTATCAAGCAAAGAAGCTTCCATATCTATTTGCAAAAAAGAAGTTTCATAGTCCTTGTTATGAAAGAACGGAACCTTGTGAGGAACTTTTTGACTAGGTTTATAAGACCAAAACACCTTACCATCTTGCTCAACCGTTTCGCCAA
>Ga0114979_10000655_pt1 | contig 22729 bp, 25 predicted proteins | sample S_140625_EF_Meta_FD_87315 | JGI IMG/M metagenome (GOLD analysis project Ga0114979, IMG submission 87315) | Freshwater microbial communities from Lake Simoncouche, Canada to study carbon cycling - S_140625_EF_MetaG | ecosystem: Environmental > Aquatic > Freshwater > Lake | place: Lake...
CAACTACAACCACATTTAGATTTGGGACATACTCTGCATCAGGAGCAAATGTTCAAATTGGATTTGGTGTAACACAATCACTTTCAGGATCAATTGCTGGTGTTGGTACAACTTCTGCTGCTTCTGGATACCTTAAAGGGATTATTACAGGAGTTGGTGCATCTACAATTTATGTAAAAGTTAATTCAATTGTAACAGTTGGAGGAACAGAATCAATTCAAGATTATACAGAAAATGGATCTTATGCCTTTGAAAAATCTTCATTAAATATAATTACTGCAAGTGGTGTAACTACTTCAACCCAAACTCCAACTTTAGTTTCTGACTGGTACAATTCTCAAAATATTTTAGATACTGCAAATGGAGATAGTACAACTCTTTCTTGGAGAAGTGTTGCTAATAAACCAAGAACTAATGCTTATGTATCAGAAAGAGGTGGTGGTAATGATGCATTGCACGTTGTAGTTGTTGACAGCAAAAAAGTTGGAAATATTTCAGGAACTCCACAAAATATTTTAGAAAAATTCATCAATCTTTCTAAAGCATCAGATGCCACAATTTCTCCATCACAAAAAATTTATTATAAAGATTATATTGCATTAAATTCAAACTACATATATGCAGGAAAATCTATTGGAGATGTTGCAGATAGTTATTGGAACACAAGTCCAGTTGCATCAAATTTTTCTTCAGCATTTACTGTAAAAACAGTTGCATCTGGAGTTTGGGGAGTAAGTTCAGAAAATACTACATTCAATTCAATTGGAAATGTATCTTATACTTTAACAGGTGGTAAAGATTACAGTACTGGAATAAGTACTGCAATAACTAATGTTGGAGGATATGAAGTATCCTTAAGTGACTTAACTTCTGCATATGATTATCTTGCAAATGCAACTAATGTTCCTTTAAATTTCCTTCTACAAGGAAGTGCTTCTTTAGGGAAGGAATTTGAGCAAGCAAAAGCAAAGAAATTAATTGAAATTGCCGAACAAAGAAAAGATTGTGTTGCATATATTTCTCCATACAGAGGATCCTCTGTAAATGCAACTTCAACATCAACTCAACTTACAAATATTCTTGGGTTTTTTAGTCCAATAACTTCTTCATCATATGCAGTATTTGATAGTGGTTATCAATACATTTATGATAGATTTAATCAGCAATTTGTTTACATTCCTTGCTCAGGAGATACTGCTGGTATTTGTGTAAGAACAGATATTAATCAGTATCCCTGGTACTCACCTGCAGGTAAAAGTAGAGGAAATTATAATCATGCAATTAAACTTGCATATAGTCCTTCACAGGATGATAGGGACAGATTATATTCTCAAAGAATTAATCCTATAATTTCTTCTCCTGGAGCTGGTATTATTCTTTTTGGAGATAAAACTGCATTATCTTATCAATCTGCATTTGATAGAATTAATGTCAGAAGATTATTCATCACTATTGAACAAGCAATTAAGAGTGCTGCTGATGCTCAACTTTTTGAATTCAATGATGCAACAACAAGAGCAAATTTTGTAAATATTGTAGACCCATATTTAAAAGATGTTCAAATTAAGAGAGGTATTTCAGACTATCTCTTAATTTGCAATGAAACAAATAATACCCCAGATGTAATTGATAGGAATGAATTTGTTGCTAACATTTATGTAAAACCCGCAAGATCAATTAATTTTATTGGTCTTACATTTGTTGCTACCAGAACAGGTGTTTCATTTGAAACAGTTGTAGGAACCGTTTAATTTAATCAGGAGAATCTAAAATGGCTACTTTTCAGCAAAGAACTATTGACAGTTTTAAGACTAAGTTAAAAGGAGGTGGTGCTCGTAGTAACTTATTTGAAGTAAGTTTTGGTAAAGACCAAGGAGGAACACCTAATGGTGGAGTATTTGCTAATCTTGGAGTTACCACCTTCGAAAATGATGATTTAATGCTCATCAAAACTGCAGGATTACCAGCTTCCACTCTAACTGAAATTCCAGTTCCATTTAGAGGTAGAACTTTAAAGATTGCTGGTGACAGAAGTTTTGATGTTTGGAGCATTACAGTTATTAACGATACAGATTTTAAATGGAGAAACTTTTTTGAAAGATGGGTTAACTATATTACTAAGGCATCTGATGGAAGTGGTACTATTAATCCAACTGAATATATGGCGGATATGAATGTAGCACAATTAACAAGAAGTCCCAGTGTTGCTCCTAATCAAGTAAATACTAATAGTATTGCAGTATTGAGAAAATATATTGTACATTCAGTATTTCCAACTTCAGTGTCACAAATTGATCTTTCATATAATAATGAAAATGAAATTGAAGAATTTACAGTAGATCTTCAAGTTCAATGGTGGGAAGCAGTGAACGAAAAGAACCAGCAAGATATCATCTAAATACTTCATAGTTTAAAATTATACAATGGCAAAATTATTTGGTTTTTCTATTGAGGATGAAAATAAATTACCTAAAAGTGCTATATCTCCTGTCCCCGAAAATAACGAGGATGGGGTTGATTATTATCTGACCAGTGGATTTTATGGTCAATATGTAGATATTGAAGGTGTATTTAGGAATGAATATGATTTGATTAAGAGATATCGTGAGATGTCTCTTCATCCAGAATGTGATAGTGCCATTGAAAATGTAGTAAATGAAGCTATTGTAAGTGATTTAAATGATAGTCCAGTAGAACTTGAATTGAGCAATTTAAATGCAAGTGATGGATTAAAAAAAATTATTCGTGAAGAATTTAAGTATATTAAAGATTTGATGGGATTTGATAAAAAATCACATGAAATTTTTAAGAATTGGTATATTGATGGAAGAATTCTTTATCATAAAATAATTGACATCAAGAATCCAACTGAAGGTATTCAAGATTTGAGATATATGGATCCTCTAAAAGTTAAATTTATGAGGGTAGAAAAAAATAAAGGTAATGTTTTAAGTGCTAATTATATTCCTGATTTAAAAAATCCTTCAATGATTCAGGAACCTGATATTGAAGAATACTTTATGTATTTTCCTGCTACTACTATTCAAAAGTATGGGGCAAGTAGTAAGGGAATTAAGATTGCAAAAGATTCAATCACATATGTTACTTCAGGACTTGTAGATAGAAATAGACAATTAACACTTTCATATTTACATAAGGCAATTAAGGCACTTAATCAATTAAGAATGATTGAGGATGCTTTAGTTATTTACAGACTTTCAAGAGCACCTGAAAGAAGAATTTTTTATATTGATGTTGGAAATTTACCTAAAGTAAAAGCAGAACAATATCTTCGTGATGTAATGAATCGTTATCGCAATAAACTTGTATATGATGCAAATACTGGTGAAATACGTGATGATAAAAAGTTTATGAGTATGATGGAAGATTTTTGGTTACCTCGTAGAGAAGGTGGTAGAGGAACTGAAATTTCAACTCTTCCTGGAGGTCAAAATCTTGGAGAACTTCAGGATGTTCAATACTTCCAAAAGAAACTTTTTAGAGCACTCAATGTTCCAGAATCCAGAACTGCTTCTGATGGAGGATTCAATTTAGGACGTTCATCTGAAATTTTAAGAGATGAACTGATGTTTACCAAATATGTTGGTAGAATGAGAAAAAGATTTAGTAATGTTTTTCATGATATGTTAAGAACTCAACTAATTCTCAAAAACATAGTAACCCCAGAAGATTGGGATAATATGAGTGAGCATATTCAATATGATTTCCTTTATGACAATCATTTTTCTGAACTTAAAGAAACTGAATTGATGAATGAAAGATTAAATCTAATGGTAGCAGTTCAACCTTATGTAGGAACATACTATTCTCAAGATTTCGTAAAGAGAAAAGTTTTAAGGCAAACTGATCAAGAAATTGTAGATCAGAAAAAACTGATGGAAAAGGAAATTAAAGATGGTGAATATCCAGATCCTAAATTAGTTCCACCAATTGGACCTGATGGTATGCCTATTATGGGAGCAGCGGGTGGACAAGTGATGGGTCAAGTTCCTATGGAACCTCAAGTTTCAGGTGCAGATAAGGCAACTTCAGTTAATAGCAAAGCAGCAGAAATATAAATAGTTTCATAAACTTTGAGGTATTTAAATGGATCCTAGTAATGATTTGATGGACATTGTATTGGATGGAAATTCTGCAGAAGAAATTTCTGATAAGATTAAAGAAATCTTATATACGAAATCTGCAGAAAAAATCAATGAATTAAGACCTTATGTTGCACAAGATATGTTTGGTACAGAGGAAAACTAATGGCACATAGAGTAGTAGGAACTGGACTTACAGTAGCAATTGCTGCAGGAACTGGTTCAACATCAACTCCAATTGCATTACAATCTGGATATGTAAGAATTGCTCCTACAGTTGCATGTCATGTTGGGCTTGCTTCAACTTCAACATCTTTAGCATCAAAAAGTGATTATCTAATTCCAACTGATGATTATGCAATTTTAAAGGAAAGAGTTGCATCTTCTGTAGTAAGTTCAGCATCTTCAGGTTCCACAACAACTTATTATTTTGGAGAAAATGTAGAAAATCCATTTCTCATTGGAGATTATGTGACAATTACAAATTCTTCTTCTAGTGCTTATAATTGTACTCATCAATTGGTAACTGGAAAAGCATTGAATTATATTACATTAAATTATTCAACATCAACAGGAGCAGCAACCACATTTTCTGGAACTGCTAATGCAAGAAGATCAATAGTTGTTACAACACTAGGAGCAGCGTCTGCTGGATATGCTCATGTAACAGAAGTACAAATTGCATCTCAAGGATAAATGAAACTAATCACAGAAGAAATAGAATCAGTAAAAATTATTACTGAAGAAAAAAATGGAAAACAAACCTTGTATATTACAGGGCCGTTTCTTCAAGCTGAAATTACTAATAGAAATGGTAGATGTTATCCATATCAAGTTTTAGACAGAGAAGTAAAAAGATATAATGATTCATTTATCACAAATGGTCGTGCATTGGGTGAATTAGGCCACCCTAATGGACCCACTATTAATCTTGATAGAGTTTCTCATATGATCACATCCCTTCATGCAGAGGGGAATAATTTTATTGGAAAAGCAAAGATTCTTGATACTCCAATGGGAAATATTGCAAAGTCCCTTTTAGGGGAAGGTGTAAAACTTGGAGTTTCTACTAGAGGAGTTGGATCTTTAATAGAAAGAAATGGAATTAAATATGTTGGTGATGATTTTATGTTAGCAACTGCTGCTGATATTGTAGCCGATCCTTCTGCCCCTGATGCATTTATTCAGGGAATTATGGAAGGTAAAGAATGGGTATGGGATGGTGGAGTATTAAAAGAAATTGCAGCAACAAAAGTAAAAAAAACAGTAGAGTCTCTTTCTAAGAAAAAAGGTCTTACTGAAAGTGAAAAACTTTATCTTTTGAATGATTATCTTTCAAATTTGTAATTTATAAATAAATATAGAATAAATCTAAGAGTTTTTTTATTCGGAGTATACACATGAGTATCGGTAACGACTTACAAGAAATGGAAGTATCAACTAAAAAATCTGTAACTGCTGTTAACAGAGGGGCAAAGCCTGGTGAGGCAATGCATAAATTAAGTACAGGAATTGTGGATGGACAATCTGGTAGTTGGGAAGATCTTGGAGGACCTACTCCATTTAATTCTCGTTCTACTGATGACTCCAACAAACTTTCCACTCCTGGAAAAACTCTTAAGCAAGTGAGTAATGTTGTAAATAAGGGTGCTAAGAGTGCAGACCCAATGCAAAAACTTAATAAATCAAAAGTATCTTATGAAGATGCTGAGTATGATGAAGAAGATAAAATCTTAGAAGCAAAATGTGATGAAGATTCTGAAGAAGATCCTGAAGAAGATCCTGAAGTGAATGGTGAAGATGAAAAGGGTGGTAAGAAATCTTCTAAAAAGAAGATGAAATACATGCAGCAAGAAGAAGTAGAAGAAGATGATGAAGAAGAAGACGAAGAAGATTATAATTTAGATTTTTCTGAAGATGTAAATGCTATTATTGGTGGAGAAGGTCTTTCTGAAGAATTCAAAAATAAAGCAACTATTATTTTTGAAGCAGCAGTAAAGAATAAAATTTCTGAGATTAAAGAAAATCTCCAAGTAAGATTTGATAATGCTCTTGTAGAAGAAGTATTATCAATCAAAGAAGAACTCACAGAAAGAGTTGATTCTTATTTAGAATATGTTTCAAATGAGTGGCTTGAAGAAAATGCTCTTCAAGTTGAGAAAGGTCTTAAAGGAGAACTTTCAGAATCATTCATGAGTGGCATGAAGTCACTCTTTGAAGAACATTATGTAGAAATCCCTGAAGATAAATATAATGTGTTAGAGGGAATGGTCGAAAGACTAGATGAGATGGAGTACAAACTCAATGAACAAATTGAAAGAAATGTTCAATTAAACAAAAGACTTAGCGAAGCTGTAAGTGATACTATTTTTAATGATGTTTCTGAAGGGTTAGCTTTAACCCAAAAGGACAAGCTTGCAGGTCTTGTAGAAAGTGTTGAGTTTGAAAGTGAAGAAGACTATCGTGAGAAGCTAGAGACTCTTAAAGAGTCATATTTCTCAAGAAATATACAAGTTTCTTCTAGAGAAGAAGTACTATTAGAAGGAGTAGAAGTGGACCATGGTCCTCAAATGAATGCTTATCTAAAAGCACTTGGCAAATTCTCTAAGTGAAAATACCTTTATAATAAATATTTGTAGTTAAAAACACACTTTTTACAAGAAACAAGGAGAAAAAGCAATGTTCCTTTCAGAACAATTGCAGAACAAGTGGCAACCTCTCCTAGAGGCAAATGGACTTGATGAGATCAAAGATCCTTATCGTAGAGCCGTTACCGCTGTTCTGTTAGAAAATCAAGAAAGATTCCTCAAGGAAGAAAGAGGATTCCTTTCAGAAACCCCAGCAGGTTCATATGCCAGCTTAGGTGGTGCTGGTGGTGCTGCAGGTTATGGTGGTGGTGCTTCTGCTACTGGACCAGTAGCAGGTTTTGATCCAGTTCTAATCTCATTGATTAGACGTTCAATGCCTAATCTAGTTGCTTATGACTTAGCAGGTGTTCAACCAATGAATGGTCCTACTGGACTTATCTTTGCAATGAGAACTCGCTATGTCAACCAAAATGGAACTGAAGCACTCTTCAATGAAGTTGATACAGCATTCTCAGGTCAGGATGATGGTTTCAACACTACCACTGGAGATTATACTGGTGGAGCTGATGGTACTTCATCTGTAGGTTTTGGTACTACTGGATTTGCTGCTACTGGATTTGGTAACACTGATGCACAAGGTACTGCATATGGGTTTAACCCAGCAGACCTAAACAACTCTGGTGCAAGTGGACTTGAGTACAGAGTTGGACAAGCTATGTCCACCTATGATGCTGAAAATCTTGGTGCTGGTTCTGGTGATCAGTTTAATCAGATGGCTTTCAGTATTGAAAAGCTTTCTGTTACAGCAAAATCAAGAGCACTTAAGGCAGAATATACCTTAGAACTTGCACAAGATCTTAAGGCAATTCATGGTTTAGATGCTGAGGCTGAATTAGCAAATATTCTTTCAACTGAAATTCTTGCTGAAATCAACAGAGAAGTTATCAGAACTATCTACAAGATTGCTGAGCCAGGTGCTCAAGCAAACGTAGCAAATGCTGGTTTCTTTGACCTTGATGTTGATTCAAATGGTAGATGGTCAGTTGAGAAGTTCAAAGGTCTTCTCTTCCAACTAGAAAGAGATGCTAATGCTATTGCATACAGAACTCGTAGAGGAAAGGGGAATGTAATTCTCTGTTCTTCTGATGTTGCTTCAGCACTCACCATGGCAGGATTGCTTGATTATACTCCAGCACTTAATGCTAACCTTAATGTTGATGACACTGGCAATACTTTTGCTGGTATCCTCAATGGCAAGTTTAGAGTTTATATTGATCCTTATGCAGCAAACCTTGCTGCTAACCAATACTATGTTGTTGGTTACAAGGGAACCAATCCTTATGATGCTGGACTTTTCTACTGCCCTTATGTACCTCTCCAGATGGTACGTGCAGTTGGGCAAGATACTTTCCAACCAAAAATTGGATTCAAGACCAGATATGGTATGGTATCCAATCCATTTGCAGAAGGTACTGTTCAAGGACTAGGTAGAATTGCTGCAAATACCAACAGATACTACAGAAGAGTTCAAATCAAGAACCTTATGTGAGTTCTGTTCACAGATTCTCAAGGACCTCCCAAAAGGGGGTCCTTTTTTATTGAAATAAATAGTTCAAAAAATGGCAACAAATCCTTGGAATAACCAACCAACCAATAAGAATTTTCTTTCTCCAGTTGGTTTTAAATTTAATTTACATAAAGCACCTAAAGTAGATTTTTATTCAAATATGGCAAATATTCCTGCCATTACTTTAGGTTCTGCACTTATGTCTCGTTATGGAAAAAATATTGATATTCCTGGAGATAAAATGACTTTTGATGATTTCAATTTAAGATTCTTGGTTGATGAAAATATGGAAAATTATATGGAAATATGGAATTGGATGACCGGTTTAGGATTTCCATATAGTTTAGAACAATATAAAAATTTAAAAGAAAATTCAGATACTACAGATTCACCTGCGGTCAAAACTTTGTTTTATGAAAGATCTGATTCCACATTACAAATATTAAATAGCAATTTTAACATATCAAGTCAAGTTATATTCACTGGAATGTATCCAACTTATATCTCTTCACTAGAATTTGATGCAACATCAGAAGACATTAGATATTTTACTGCTCAGGTTAACTTCAAATATAATTACTATAAAATTGTCAGTGCAACAGGAACTACTTTATGATATCTCTTGAAGAAATACAAAAATTATGGAAAGAAGATTCTCAAATTAATATTGATGATTTGCACAATGAATCTTTGAAAATATCTTCATTGCATGGAAAATATTATGAAATTTATAACAATATTTCATTACTTAGAAAAAGATCAGAATCACAATACAAAATTAAAAAATTAGAAAGATTTAATTATTATAATGGAAAAGCAGATCCTGAGATTTATAAAGAAGATCCATTTCCATTTAAAGTAAGAGATAAAGAATCTTTACAAAGATATTTGGATGCAGATGAAAATCTATCAGAAATATTAATGAAAATTGAATATTACGATACAATTTTAAAATACTTAGAAGAAATTATAAAAATGATTTCAAATAGATCTTTTCAAATAAAAAATTCTATTGACTTTTTAAAATTCCAAATGGGAATGTAACATGTCAGATTTAATTATATCAAAGAAAAATGAAATTTATTTAAAGATTGAATGTGAAGCACACATCAAATATGAATTGAGTGATCAATTTACTTTTGATGTTCCTGGTGCAAAGTTCATGCCTCAATATAGAAGCAAACACTGGGATGGAAAGATTCGTTTATTTAATGTTCAAAATGGAGAAATTTATATTGGACTTTTAGATAAAATATTAGAATTTTGTGAAAATCATAAGTATAAATTTGAATTTCAAGAAAATAAATTTTATGGACTTCCTGGAGAGATAAATGAATCTATTTCTCTAGAAGGTGTTAAGGATTATATGAAAAGCATCTGTACTCATGATCCAAGAGATTATCAAATTAAAGGAGTTCATGATTCTCTAAAATATAATAGAAAACTTATCATATCCCCAACTGCTTCAGGAAAATCTTTAATGATTTATTCTGTAGTTCGATACTTTACTGAACAGGGGAAGAATACACTTCTTGTAGTACCTACTACATCCCTTGTAGAGCAGATGTATAAAGACTTTGAAGATTATGGTTGGAATGCTGAAGAACACTGTCACAAGGTCTATGGTGGCAATGAGAGAATATCAGATAAACAAGTTACTATATCAACTTGGCAATCAATATATAAATTAGATAAATCTTTCTTTAAAAATTTTGATGTTGTAATTGGAGATGAAGCTCATCAATTTAAATCTAAATCTTTAATTAGTATTATGTCAAAATTGCATGAAGCAAAATATAGATTTGGATTTACTGGTACTTTAGATGGAAGTCAAACTCACAAATTAGTTCTTGAAGGTTTATTTGGCCCAACATATAAACTAATTAAAACTGATGATCTAATTAAAAAAGGATATCTATCAAAACTTCAAATTAAAGTTCTACTCTTAAAACATGAACCTAACAAATTAAACGATTACGAAGAAGAAGTTAAATATTTAATAGGACATGAAGTTAGAAATAAATTTATTAAAAATCTTGTTTTACAACTTAATGGAAATAGCTTAGTTTTATTTAATAGAGTTGAAACTCATGGTAAACCACTTTATGAACTTATAAATAGTAATGTAAGTGAAAATAGAAAAATATTTTTTATTCATGGTGGAGTGGACACTGAGGAAAGAGAATTAGTTAGAAAAATTACAGAAGAAGAGTCCAATGCTATTATAGTTGCCTCCTATGGCACTTTTAGTACAGGAATTAATATAAAAAATCTTCATAATGTTATTTTTGCTTCACCAAGTAAATCAAGAATAAGAAATCTTCAAAGTATAGGTAGAGTTCTTCGTAAAGGTAAAGAAAAAGTTTCAGCTACATTATATGATATTGCTGATGACATTACCTATAATGGTAAAAGAAATTATACTTTGAATCATTTGGTTGAAAGAATTAAAATATACAATGAAGAAAATTTTGACTACGAAATTATAAACATCAATTTAAAAAAATAATATGGAAGAGGAATTTTATGCTTCAGTTAAATTAGTATCTGGAGAAGAAATATTTACTTTAGTATGTGCTACTGAAGAAAATGAAAATACATTTTTGATTTTAGAAAATCCTGTAATTATGAAACCTATGATATCTAAGCAAAAAATATATGCTTTTAAAATTTCTCCATGGATGAATATTCCAGAAGATGAAATTTACATAATTTCTATAGATAAAGTTATTACTATGACTGAAGTTAGAGATAAAAATATCATAGGAATATATAAAAAATATTTAAATAATAATTCTCAAATAAAGGTTGATAATATTACTGGATTTATTTCTAAAGTGAATGATGCCAGAGTATCTTTAGAGAATCTTTATAACTCTTAAATATATAATTTATCTTCAAACCTAACAGAGTGATTATAGCCATCTATAAATATCTTGTCAAGTGTTGCCAAAAATCAATAAAACTGATATAATTTTCTTATTAATATTCAGGTAGTATATATGCAATTAATAATGAAAAGAACAAAAAAGAAATCAGAGCATTATGTAAATAATAAAGATTTTCATCAAGCTCTTGTAGAACATAAAAAAAAAGTTAATGAAGCAAAGGAAAAAGGACTTCCAAAACCAAGAGTAAACAATTACATTGGAGATTGCTTCTTGCGTATTGCAAATCATTTAGCATATAAACCAAATTTTGTAAATTATATGTTCAAAGATGATATGGTATGTGATGGTATTGAAAATTGTATTCAATACATTGATAATTTTGATGTAGAACGTACCAATCCTTTTGCATATTTTACTCAAATTGTTTACTATGCCTTCTTAAGAAGAATTGCCAAAGAGAAAAAGCAATTAGAAATTAAATCTAAAATTATTGAAAGATCTGGATTTGATGAAGTATTTTCTGTAGATAGTTCTGATCTTAGTGGTGATTATTCTAATATGAATGGAATTAAAGATAATATTAATTACAAATACTCATAATGTTAGTAGCAATTATTACTGATACTCATTTTAATTTTCGTAAAGGAAATAAGTTCTTTCATGATTATTTTGAGAAATTTTATAATGATATTTTCTTTCCTACATTGAGAGAATATAATATCGAAACAGTAATACATCTTGGTGATATTTTTGATAATCGTAAAGTTACTGATTACTGGAGTATTGAGTGGACCAAAAGAGTTATTTTAGAACCACTTAAAAAGTATAACTTTCATTTAATTTTAGGTAATCATGATCTTTTTTATAAGAATACAACTAAATTAAATAGCCCAAGTCTTCTTTTTAATGGATATGATAATATTAAAATTTATTCAGAACCAAAAACAGTTAACTTAGGTGATATTGATATTTTATTTGTTCCTTGGATTACTTCAGAGAGTCATGAAAGCACCTTGAGGGCAGTTAAATCAACTCCAGCTAGGGTTGCTATGGGCCATCTTGAATTGAATGGATTTTGTCCCCATAAAGGAAATATTATGGAATCTGGAATGGATCCAAAGTTATTCAATAAATTTGATAGAGTTTTTTCTGGACACTATCATACAAGAGGTGATGATGGAAAAATATTTTACTTAGGAAATCCATATCAAATGTTTTGGAATGATTATAACGATCCAAGAGGATTTACTATTTTTAATACTGATACATATCAATTAACTAGAGTAGATAATCCATATGAGGTATTTAAAATTTGTTATTATGATGAGGATAATATTGCTGATGTGAATGAATATAGGGACTGTATTGTTAAATTAATTGTTAAAAATAAAATAAATCAATCTAAGTATGATAAATTTTTAGATTCTTTGGTTAAAGTTTATCCTCAAGATTTAAAAATTATTGAAAATATTCAGATTAATAATGACTTTGATGCAGAGGAAATATTGAAAATAGAAGATACACTTTCTTTGTTGAAAAAGTATGTTGATGAATCTGAAATTAAGTTAAATAAGAATAGAATTAAGAAACTAATTCATTCAATTTACCAAGAATCATTTCAGTTATAATAATGTATATACTAACTGTTTTAGATGATACTGAAGGTGCTTATTCAGTGCAAAATAAATATGGTGAAAAAGTTTTATACATGTTTGAAGAAGAAGATGATGCAGTCAGATATTTAAACATGTTAGAAGAACTTGATTATCCTGAAATGGAAGTTACAGAGGTAAATCCTTATGTAGCAGTGGCTGCATGTGATCATTTGAATTATCACTATGCTATAATTACACCAGAAGATATCGTTATCCCTCCTGATTATGATAAAGTTTACAAAACTAAAATATAAGAATTTTTTAAGTTCAGGTAATTATTGGACAGAATTAAACTTATATAAAAATAATTCCACTTTGATTGTAGGATCAAATGGTGCAGGAAAAAGCACTATGCTTGATGCTCTTACATTTGTATTATTCAATAAACCCTTTAGAAAAATTTCAAAAGCTCAACTTGTCAATACTATAAATGAAAAGGATTGTTCAGTAGAAGTAGAATTTAATATTGGAAAAATTGAATGGAAAATTATTAGGGGAATTAAACCAAACACTTTTGAAATTTATAAAGATAATACTCTTTTAGACCAATCAGCTTCTGCAAATGATCAGCAAAAGTGGTTAGAGCAATCTGTAATTAAATTAAATTACAAATCTTTTACTCAAATTGTAATTTTAGGTTCTACAAATTTTATTCCATTTATGCAACTTCCTTTGCAGCATAGAAGAGAGGTTGTTGAAGATTTGCTTGATATTAAAGTATTTTCTTCCATGAATGATATTGCTAAATTTAAAATAAAGGAACTTAAGGACGAAATTAAAGAATTTAGTTATAAAAAGGAAAACTTAGAAGATAAAATAGATTCTCAAAAAACTCTTATTAATGAACTTTCAAAAAGGGTAAAAGAAGAAATTGAAGATAAGAATAGTAAAATAAATCAACTTACAGATGAAGAGTTCAAAATTTCAAAGGATAATGATAATTTTAAAAATAAAATTGAGAATTTAAATGTAGAATTGGAAAAATTTTCTGGTGCTTCAGATAAACTTAAGAAACTTATTTCACTGAAAGGAAAAATTCAACAAAAGGTTTCTGCAGTTAATGATGAATATATATTTTTTAAAGAAAATACAAGTTGTCCTACCTGTACACAAACTATTGAAAATTCTATTAAATCTTTTAAAATAAATGAAATAGAAAATAAGATTAAGGAATTGGAATTTGGATTTGGAGAAATTGAAAAAACCATAACAGATGAAGAAGATAGGGAATTAAATTTTTTAAAAATAAGTAAAAATATTATTAAAATTACTAATGAGATTAATCAAAACAATACTCAAATTTTTAGAATACAAAAGCAATTGTCAGATATACAATCTGAAATTCAAAAACTTACAAAGAAAAATTCAACAGGAGATGTTGAGGAGCATAAATTAAAAGATTTAAATTTGAGATTAGATGAACTTATAAAAGAAGCATCAAAATCTAAAGAAGAATTATCTAATTATGAATTTATTCATATGTTATTAAAAGATGATGGAGCAAAAACTAAAATTATTAAAAAATATCTTCCTATAATTAATCAAACTCTGAATAAGTATTTGGAAATAATGGAGTTTTCTGTAAATTTTCATTTAGATGAAGAGTTTAATGAAAAATCATTAAATCCAATTTATGAGGACTTTTCATATTCCTCATTTAGTGAAGGTGAGAAAATGAGAATTGATTTGGCTTTATTGTTTACTTGGAGAGAAATTGCAAGAATTAAGAATTCTATTAATACAAATTTGCTAATATTAGATGAAGTATTTGATAGTTCTTTAGATGATTTTGGAACTGATAATTTTACTAAAATTATTAGGTATATAATTGAAGATTCTAATGTATATGTAATTTCACATAAAACAAATGAATTGGAGGATAAATTTAATGATATTATTAAATTTGAAAAAAGAAAAGGATTTAGTGTCATGCTTGACTCTTGAGTGAATTGCTGTTATATTAAATTAAGTTTATATCTCTGTTTATGTCTGAAATTCCTGAAAAAAATGATACTATAAATTTTGTAGGTTCCAATCTTCCTGGTGGTGGATTTAGTCAATGGGATGATTATTGGTTTAATAATGGAATTAATTTGACTGCCAATTCTTCTCCTGATACTATCTCTATAAATTCTAATCTTTATAGTTATGATAATGGCATGGTAACTCCAAATTCAAAAGTAACTGAATTAAATGAAAATGAAAATAATTTTTGGAAGTTTGAAGAAAATAAAACTTTAAAGGTTATTAAAGATTATATTGTAGGAACATATAATGCCCATTATGCATCAGAAAAATCTAAAGTTCAAGTTTTAGATATTATTGATGCTATTGGTGATGGTATTCCCTTTTGCCGCACTAACCTTATCAAGTATTCTGCTAGATTTGGTAAGAAGAATGGTTTTTCAAAACTTGATGCTTTGAAAATTATTCATTATGGTATTCTTATGTACCATTTTGCAGGATTTCACAATGAAACTAAAAACAACAATGAAACTTTCTGAAAACACTCTTAATATTTTAAAGAACTTTTCTTCTATCAATCACTCTATTTTGATTAAAGAAGGATCTAAACTTCGTACAATTTCTGTGATGAAGAATATCTTTGCACAAGCAGATGTTACAGAAGACTTTCCAAAAGATTTTGCTATCTATGATTTGAATGAATTTTTGAGTGGATTAAGTCTTCACCAAGATCCTGATATTGATTTTGAAAATGATTCATATCTTCTTATTCGTGAAGGTAAGCGTAAGGTCAAATACTTTTATGCAGATCCAGAAGTAATTATCTCTCCCCCAGAAAAGGAAGTTACTCTTCCCTCTAAAGATGTTTGTTTTCAATTGGATCACTCTCAATTGAATCAATTACTTAAAGCAGCAGGAGTTTATAAACTTCCAGACCTTGCTGCAGTAGGGGAAAATGGAGTTATTCGTTTGGTTGTGAGAGATAAGAATAATGAAACATCAAATGAATATTCAATAGTGGTTGGTGAAACTGATAAGGAGTTTGTTTTCAACTTCAAGGTGGAAAATATTAAGATCATTCCAACTTCTTATGATGTGATAGTATCTAGTAAAGGTTTCTCTCATTTTTATAGTGAAAAGTATAATTTGAATTATTATATTGCATTAGAACCTGATTCTTCTTTTAATTAATGAACATCTTTGTAACTGACGTGACCCCCAGTAAGTCTGCTCAAGTACTTCCTGATAAACACGTTGTGAAAATGCCCCTGGAGACCTGTCAGATGGTCTCCATCATATACTCTAAGTGGTACTATGATTGGGGCACAATCAATAAAGCAGACAACACTCCTTACAATACAGTAAAGGGTGCCTTTCGTAATCATCCCTGCACCAAATGGGCTGCAGATAATCACTACAATCTTGCCTGGTTGATTACACATGGAATACATTTATGCTTTGAATACGAACATCGCTATCAAAAACGACACTCTTGTTTGAATACCCTAGAAGAAGCAATGGTAATCTTTCATAACAATGCTAAGATTTCTATTTCCGAGCATACTAATGTAAAGGAATTCACTAGAGCAATGCCTGATGAATATAAACTTGATAATAGTATTGATACCTTCACTGCTTATAAGATGTATGTTGCATCTAAACCCTGGGTGTGCGATAATTATCTTCGTCGTCCAGAACGTAAACCTGATTGGATTTGATTATGAGAAGTGATTTTTTGTGGGTAGAAAAGTATGCCCCAAAGAAAATTGAAGATTGCATTCTACCTGAAGGTATTAAAAAAACATTTCAGGATTTTGTAAATCAAGGACAAATACCAAATTTACTACTTGCTGGTCCTCCTGGAATTGGTAAGACAACAGTAGCAAAAGCATTATGTTATGAACTGGGAGTAGATTCTTATGTCATCAATGGGTCTGATGAAGGACGATTTTTGGATACGGTACGGAACCAAGCAAAGAACTTTGCATCGACCTTATCACTTCAAGCAATTGGTAAACATAAAGTCATCATCATTGATGAAGCAGATAACACAGGAAACGACGTACAACTCTGTCTTAGGGCTAATATTGAGACATTTTATAAAAACTGCAGATTCATCTTTACCTGCAACTACAAAAATAAAATTATTGAACCAATCCATTCCCGTTGTGCCGTTGTGGAATTTGGAATCAAATCAAAAGACAGACCTAAGATTGCAGCAGAATTCTTTCAAAGACTTAATTATATCCTTGACCAAGAAAGAATTGAGTTTGATAAAAAAGTTCTCGTTCAATTAATTAATAAGCATTTTCCGGATTGGAGAAGAGTTCTTAATGAATGTCAACGTTATTCAGTATCTGGTAAAATTGATTCAGCTATTCTTGCTACTTTCTCTGGCATTAAAGTAAATGATCTCATTAAAAATATTAAAGAAAAAAACTTTGCTGAAGTTCGTAAGTGGGTTGTTGCCAATCTTGATAATGATGCCAGTACTGTTCTTCGTAGAGTGTATGATGCTTTATATGAATATTTGGATGGTCCCAGTATTGCTGCTTGTGTACTTATTGTGGCTAAGTATCAGTACCAATCTGCTTTTGTAGCAGATCAAGAGATTAATCTTCTTGCAGCTTTAACTGAAATGATGGTGGAGTGTAAGTTTAAATTATGAAATATGAATTGAAAGATTGGTTAAATTCTATCAATCAAACAAAGGTTAATATAATGGACACTGATCCAGATAGTGTAAGTGATTATGTACCTTATGTAATTAATAAATGTCTTTCTGGTAATATTGATTCTATTCTATATGCCAATGAAATGAATATGAATCATCAACTTCATAAAAAATTACAATATAATTTTTTTATAAATACTTTGAGAAAAAGAAAAAGATTTTCTCCTTGGATTAAGAAGGAAGATATCAAAGATCTTGAATGTATTAAATCTTACTATGGTTATAGTAATGAAAAGGCACATCAAGCTTTGAAAATCCTTAAAAAAGAAGAAATTGATTTTATAAAATCTAAACTTGAAATTGGAGGAAGACAATGAGTGTCGTAAATGAACCTGAAGTGAAATGGTCACCTGACCAAATGGTTGAGGTAGTCCTAAATCAACCTGATGACTTTTTGAAAGTTCGTGAGACTCTAACACGTATTGGTGTTGCATCAAGAAAGGAAAAGAAAATCTATCAATCTTGCCATATTCTTCATAAGCAAGGTAGATACTATCTTGTACATTTTAAAGAACTGTTTGCACTTGATGGTAAACATGCTAATCTTACAGTAAATGATGTTCAACGTCGCAATCGTATTACTCAATTACTTGCTGATTGGGGATTGATTACTGTTGTGACTCCAGAAAAAATTCAAGATATTGCCCCATTAAATCAAATTAAAGTTCTTTCTTATAAGGATAAGGATGATTGGGTTCTAGAAACTAAGTATAATATTGGTGCAAAGAAGAAAAAGGTAGAAGAAACTGAATAATTGTGTAGAGGGTTCAACACCCTCTTTTTTGTACTTTTTTGTATAATTAGTAATATCAGATGCTTCGGGTCTGATGTTTACAATACTCGCTCTTACGGAGAAAATCTATGTGGTCAACAAAAATTACAAAGTATAGTACTGGAAATATTGAAAAGTTTCTAACTGATATTGATAAGTATTCTATTGGAATGGATGAATGGTTAGATCGCTTCAATTCTCATCATCAAACAGAATCAAACTATCCCCCGTACAATCTAATTAAAGAAAGCAACACAGCTACAAGACTTGAAATTGCTCTTGCAGGGTTTAGGAAAAGTGAAATCTCCGTCTATACTGAAAATAATAAACTATTTGTGAAAGGTGAAAAAGATTCAGTTGAAGAAACTGAATATGTACATCAGGGACTTGCAAAACGAGCATTCACTCGTATATGGACAATCTCTGATGATGTAGAAGTAAAGGAAGTTACATTTGAAGATGGGCTACTTACAGTTAAACTTTCTCGCATTATTCTAGAGCATCAAATAAAGAAGATTTGGTTCTAAATAATATTGCTATCGTTGTCGCAGGGAGGGAGCTGGCAAAATCCAGTTGCACCTCCCCTTTTTTTGTGCTACAATGTATTTGGTTGAAGATTATAAACTATGTCTGTTAAACTTTTGATTCTTAAATCATACGAAGATCTAATTGCTGATGTCAAGGAAATGCTTTCTGGGGACAAGGTAATTGGATATGTTTTAGATAATCCTTATCTTGTGAGATTGGAAGAAGGTAGTCAGGACCTTCCTGCAAGGGTTTCTTTTTACCCTTATGCACCACTTTCTAAAGATAAATCTATCCCCATTCCTTGTGATTGGGTAGTCTCTATTCTTGAACCCCTTGATGAAGTTAAAAAATCTTATTTGGAGAATCTAGATGCAAAATCTGAAAATTCTAATTCTAAAGAATGAAAAAATTCTTGTAACTGAAGTACATGAAGTAGAATCTGAATTGGGTGAACCTGATTGTAAATTAGTCAATCCATGTGAAATGTTTGTATCAAGCAAAGATGTTTGGGAAATGAAGACATGGCCTTGTTTTACAAATCAAAGAGAGCTTAAGATACATTCTGATTCTATTTTTAGTATTGTTGATCCAACTCCAGAACAGATTCAACTTTATATAGAGACTATTAAATGAAATTTTACACTAATGTTGTTCTTGTTGGAAATGAAATACTTTCCAGAGGATATGATAACGGAAAATATTTTAAGAATAGGGAACAATTTTATCCAACACTCTATGTACAGACCAATAAAAAAACAAAGTTTAAAACTTTGGAAGGTTTATATGCAGATGAGATAAAACCTGGAACTATTCGTGAAACTCGTGACTTTATTCAAAAGTATGAGAATATTGATAACTTTATCTTGTATGGAAATACAAGATATATAAATCAATATATTTCTGAAAATTATTCAGAGGATAACATTAAGTTTGATATTAATAAAATTAAGCTGATTACAATTGATATTGAGGTAGCATCTGAGAATGGATTTCCTGATGTAAAAAGTTGCCAAGAAGAACTTCTTACTATTTCTATTCAGAACTATGCTACCAAAAATATTATTACTTGGGGAATAAAGCCATTCAATAATACTAATCCAAGTGTTGAATATATTGAATGTAAAGATGAATTTGATCTTTTAGATAGATTCATTGCTTTTTGGGAATATGAAACTCCAGAAGTAATTACTGGTTGGAATTGTGAACTTTATGATATTCCATACATTTATGGAAGACTTCAAAAAGTTCATGATACAAAAACTGCAAAAAAACTTTCTCCCTGGGGAATTGTAACTGAAAAAGAAGTTTACATTACTGGCAGAACTCATACTAGTTGTGATATTGCTGGAATTACTGTTCTTGATTATTTGGATTTGTATAAGAAGTTTACTTATACAAATCAAGAATCTTATCGTCTTGACCACATTGCCTTTGTTGAGCTTGGGCAAAACAAATTGGATCATAGTGAATTTGATACTTTCAAGGAATTCTATACAAAAAATTGGCAAAAGTTTGTAGAATATAATATTAAGGACGTAGAACTTGTTGATAGATTGGAAGATAAGATGAAATTAATTGAGCTTGCTATTACTATGGCATATGACTCAAAAGGTAATTATAATGATGTTTTCTATCAAGTAAGAATGTGGGATTCTATTATCTACAATTATCTAAAGAAAAAAAATATAGTAATTCCTTTCAAAAAAAATAATAAAAAGGATGAAAAGTATGCTGGTGCTTATGTAAAGGAACCAATTCCAGGTAAATATGACTGGGTAGTGAGTTTTGACTTGAATTCACTATATCCTCATTTAATTATGCAATATAATATAAGTCCTGAAACACTTTTGACTGAAAGACACTCTAATGTCACTGTAGATAAAATTCTAAATCAAAGTATAGATTTTTCTGATGTAAGAGACTATGTAGTGTGCGCTAATGGTGCCATGTATAAAAAGGATGTGAGAGGATTTCTTCCAGAGTTAATGGAAAAAATTTATAATGATCGTGTCATCTATAAGAAAAAGATGATTGATGCGAAGAAAAAATATGAAAAGACTCCAACAAAAGATTTAGAAAAAGAAATTGCTAGATATAATAATATTCAGATGGCAAGAAAGATTCAACTCAACTCTGCCTATGGTGCTGTAGGCAATGAATATTTTAGATATTTTCGTATAGAAAATGCTGAAGCAATTACATTGTCTGGGCAGGTTTCTATTAGGTGGATTGAGAATAAGATGAATTCTTACTTAAATAAAACTTTGAAAACAAATGAAGTTGATTATGTTATTGCTTCTGATACTGATTCCCTATATCTCAATTTAGGTCCTTTAGTAGAAACTGTATACAAGGGAAGAGAAAAAACTTCTGAAAGTGTGGTTTCATTTCTTGATAAGATTTGTAAGATGGAGCTTGAAAAGTATATTGAAAGTTCTTATCAAGAATTGGCAGATTATGTAAATGCATATGATCAAAAGATGTTTATGAAAAGGGAGAATATTGCTGATCGTGGAATCTGGACTGCCAAGAAACGTTATATTCTAAATGTCTGGGATAGTGAAGGGGTAAGATATTCTGAACCTAAACTTAAGATGATGGGAATTGAAGCAGTCAAATCTTCAACTCCAGCTCCTTGTAGGAAGAAGATTAAAGAAGCTCTGTCAATTATTATGAATAAAACTGAAGATGATTTGGTTAAGTTCATTGATGAGTTTAGAAAGGAATTTAGCAATCTTCCTCCAGAAGAAATATCATTCCCAAGATCTGTAAATGAACTTACTAAATATAGATCTGTAAATTCAATTTACGAAAAAGGAACTCCTATTCATGCAAGAGGTGCTCTTCTTTATAATTACTATGTGAAGGATAGGGGATTGGATAATAAATATCCTCTTATTAATAATGGTGAAAAAATTAAATTTTGCTATCTCAAAAAGGCAAATCCAATTAGAGAAAATGTACTGTCATTTATTCAACAATTTCCTAAGGAATTGGGTCTTGTTAAATATGTGGATTATGACTTACAATTTGAGAAGAGCTTTATTGAACCACTAAAAATTATTCTAAATTGTATTGGGTGGAGTGTTGAAAAAACTGTTAATTTAGATTTACTTTTTGCTTAACTATGGATTTTTTAAAAGATATTGTAAAAGAAATTGGCGGAGAATATACGCAACTGGCATCAAATATTGATGAGACCGAAACTTATGTGGATACAGGTTCATACATCTTTAATGCTCTTGTCAGTGGGAGTATCTTTGGTGGGGTTTCTGGTAACAAGATTACTGCAATTGCAGGTGAAAGTAGCACTGGAAAAACTTTCTTTAGTTTGGCAGTGGTCAAGAATTTCCTTGATAATAATCCTACTGGATATTGTTTGTATTTTGATACTGAAGCTGCTATCACAAGATCCCTATTGGAGAGTAGAGGAGTTGACACAACTCGTGTGGTTGTTGTCAATGTTGTCACCGTAGAAGAGTTTCGTGGTAAGGCACTGAAGGCAGTTGATCTGTATATGAAGAAACCTGAAGGAGAACGTAATCCTTGTATGTTTGTGCTAGACTCTTTGGGAATGCTTTCGACTAGCAAGGAAATCAACGATGCCCTGAATGACAAGGAGGTGAGAGATATGACCAAATCCCAACTCATTAAAGGTGCATTCCGTATGCTTACACTGAAACTAGGTCAAGCAAACATTCCAATGATCGTGACTAATCATACTTATGATGTAATTGGTGCTTATGTTCCTACTAAAGAAATGGGAGGTGGTAGTGGTCTTAAATATGCCGCTTCTACTATTGTTCATCTTTCAAAGAAGAAAGAAAAGGACGGAACAGACGTTATTGGAAATATTATCAAGGCAAAAACTGCTAAGTCTCGTCTAAGTAAAGAAAATCAAGATGTTGAAATACGTTTGTTCTATG